>CAJDWM010000074.1_pt1 | contig 9533 bp, 9 predicted proteins | sample 7391611 | NCBI WGS metagenome assembly CAJDWM01 (sample SAMEA7055739, study PRJEB34461) | soil metagenome | biome: terrestrial ecosystem; feature: Peninsula; material: soil | place: Antarctica | collected 2016 | reverse complement strand
TCGCTAGCAAGACCATGCTAAATAAAACTAAGGGTCGGTTATTCAGAGCCCATGCAGAAAGATTAAAACGCATCTGCATTACTCCTTAGCACTTAATTGCACGGGTTGATTGGCTCGATCTACAGGTCGCACCTCTTGCCCTTCTTGCAAGAGATGCACCCCGCCCGTCACAACCCATTCATCACCTTGCAGACCTTGTAAAACAGGTACATAGGTTTGTCCAAAAGCACCAAGTTTGACCTTACGTTGCTGCACTTTTGAGGTCTTTGCATTCACCACCCAAATATAAGGTTGGTCTGCATCAGCCGTCACCGCCGACAGCGGAACAGCGTACTGCGCTTGTGCGCTGGAACGCATATAGACCTTAGCGCTTTGCCCGAGCTCTGCAGCAATAGTGGCAGTACGAAACGCCACACGTGCAGCATAGGTGCGCGAGCGCGGATCAGCAGAGGGCGCAATTTCACGAATTTCACCAGCGAAACGTCGATCAGGTTGCGACCATAAAGCCACCTCAACGGGTTGCCCTACTTTAAAATGTTCAATGGCATGTTCCGGCAAATTAATCGCCACTTCCCGCTCACCATCCACTGCCAAAACAAAAACTGTTTGTCCCGCTGCCACGACTTGTCCAGCTTCGACTCGCGCTTGCGCAATTACGCCAAAATAAGGTGCGCGTAACTGCGTGTACTCGGCTTGATTTTTTGCAGCTTCCAACTCTGCTTTGGCCTGGCGTAAACGTGCTTCACCGGTTTTAAACTGATTTTGTGCATTGTCGTAATGCGAATGACTGAGTAATTGTCGATCAAGTAGCTTTTTATAACGGTCACGTTCAGCTCTAACCAACTGCAGATTAGCTTGTGCTGCCGACACCTGTGCTTGCATCGCATCCAAATGCAGCCGTACATCTTCCGGATCCAGTTGAGCCAATACTTGGTCGGTTGTCACTTTCGCTCCAACATCCACCAGCCGCTGGGTTACTTTGCCACCCAAGCGAAACGCCAGCTCCGGCTCTAGACGAGCGCGCACTTCACCAGGAAACGCCACCGTCGCCTCATTGGAGGATTCGGGCTGAACCACCATCACCGGACGTATGCTGCTAACAACAGATTCTTCATTACTGCAGGCGCTGAGCAAAGTCAGCGACAAACAAATAAACAGATAAATAATGCGATGCGACATAACAAATTGACCTTTGGCTGCAACAGCTGGAATACATGACTGGAGAAGTATAGTAAAATACTACACTCATCAGTTCACTATTTATTTTTTATGCCTATAAAAATTCAGAAAACAGGCCCAGGTCGCCCAAAAAGCCTCACTAAGCGCGCGGCAATTCTTGATGCTGCACAAGCTCTCTTTTTACGCCAAGGCTATGAAGGCAGCAGCATGGATGCAATCGCCCAAGAAGCTGGGGTATCCAAACTAACGGTTTACAATCACTTTACTGATAAAGAAACTTTATTTTGTGCAGCCATAGAAGCAAAATGCGAAACCCAACTCTCGGAGTTGTTTGTCAGCTGCACAGATACAGCGCCAAAAAACTTGCGTGAATGTTTACTGGCAATTGCACATAGTTTTCAAACCTTAGTGGATAGCCCCGAATCTCTTGCTATGCATCGTCTTATTATTAGTCATGCTGTAAGCAATCCGGCTTTATCGCACTTATTTTACCAAGCCACCGCACTGCGCATAATTAATAAAATGGAACAACTGCTGACTACCATTGATAAAGCCCAACAGCTCGAAATTACTCAGCCTAAACAAGCGGCCGAACACTTTTTTGCGTTACTTAAAGGCACGCGTAATTTACAGTTACTGGTTGGCTACCAACCAGAAAGATTGACCAGCACCGCACAGCAACATGTAGAGAGTGTTGTTGATTTGTTTATTAGGGCATATCAACCCAGTGCTTCTCACTCACGATAATGATTTAAGGCAACCCTATGCTTAAACAAGCCAGCTAAAGGGGTTCTTTTTCAGCAGCAACCCCTTACAATACGTCACTTTACCTTTCGAGAACTGGGTACATAACATGTCTGATCACGCTTTACTGCTCGCGAATCTTGGTTCGCCACGCTCAACGTCTGTCAATGATGTACGCAGTTATCTAAACCAATTTTTAATGGACCCGTATGTAATTGACATACCTTGGCCTTTACGCCGTTTGTTAGTGGGCTTAATTTTAATCAATCGTCCAGCCAAATCCGCTGAAGCGTATGCTTCTATTTGGTGGCCAGAAGGCTCACCTCTGGTAGTGATCAGTCAGCGATTAACCGATGCTGTACGCCCACTATGGCCCCACGGGCCAGTCACTTTAGCTATGCGCTATGGCGAACCATCGATTAGCACACGCTTACTGGAGCTGGCCAAACAAGGGGTTAAAACAGTCACCTTTGCGCCGCTTTATCCACAGTTTGCCGACAGCACCACGACCACAGCAATCAAAGAAGCTGAGCAGTGCATTAAAAGGCATAAATTAGCGCTTAAGTTAAATATCGTGCAGCCTTTTTATGCTGATCCGGCGTATATAAAAGCACTGGCAAAAAGTGCCGAAAGCGAACTGCAACAAGATTTTGATCATCTTTTACTCAGTTTTCATGGCCTACCTGAAAGTCATCTGAAAAAGCTTGATCCTACAGGTTCACATTGCTTAAGTGATAAATCCTGTTGCGAAACTGCTAGCCAAGCGGTGCTCGATACTTGCTACCGTGCGCAATGCATACGCAGTGCTGAGTTATTTGCTCAGGAAGCGGGCCTGCGTCCTGATCAGTGGTCGGTTGCTTTCCAGTCACGCCTAGGTCGTAACAAATGGATTGAACCCTACACCGATGCAAGGCTGAAAGAGCTGGCCAAAAAAGGGGTTAAAAAACTGCTGGTTATGTCGCCTGCATTTGTTGCTGATTGTATCGAAACATTAGAAGAACTCGGCATTGAAGGGCGCGAAGATTTCTTAGCTGCAGGCGGTGAAGAGCTGGTACTGATCCCTTGCCTAAACGCTGAAGAACACTGGGCCCAAGCGCTGACTGAAATCTGCGAGAAAGCGGCTAAATAATAACTAGAAAAAGATATTAAAGACTATAATGTGGTTTCTCTGAAGCCACATTATACTAACAAATAAACTCTTCGCCTTTTTAACTCTTCCAGCTTTGCATTTGCAGCGGTATCCTAGGCACTTCATTATTTGTTAAGTAGGCATTTTTCAAACCCTTGAATACATCAACTGATACTCATCGTTTTACCCTCGATTCCTTTGAAGCCGCACGCTTTGCAAATCTGTGCGGCCAATATGACGAGCATATACGTTTAATCGAACAACGATTAAACATCACTATACGTAATCGCGCTGAACAGTTTGAACTGCTTGGTCCTCGCGAACAGACCCGTGCAGCCGAACAACTGTTGCGCCGTCTCTATCGTGAAACCAAAAACACTGATCTAACGCCAGAGACTGTGCACCTCTTTCTACAAGAATCGAGCATGCAAGAACTGTCTAGTCCTTCTTCTACAAAGAGTAGCGCTATCAGCTTGCGCACTCGTAAAGGTGCTATTCGTCCGCGCGGTGAGAATCAGCAGGATTACGTTAAGTCGATCTTGGCCCATGACATCAATTTTGGAATTGGCCCTGCGGGAACAGGTAAAACGTTTCTAGCGGTTGCTTGCGCAGTAGATGCTCTTGAGCGTGAACTGGTACAGCGTATTCTGTTGGTGCGGCCTGCCGTAGAAGCGGGTGAAAAACTAGGTTTTTTACCTGGTGATTTGTCGCAAAAAATTGACCCCTATTTACGTCCGTTATATGACGCTTTATATGAAATGCTTGGCTTTGAACACGTGACCCGTTTGATTGAAAAACAAGTGATTGAAGTCGCACCTTTAGCCTATATGCGCGGTCGTACTTTAAGTAATAGCTTTATCATCTTGGATGAAAGTCAAAACACCACCACCGAGCAAATGAAAATGTTCTTAACTCGTATTGGTTTTGGTTCAACCGCAGTTATTACCGGCGATATTACCCAAGTCGACTTACCGCGCGGTACTGCCTCGGGTCTTATCCATGTGACGAAAGTCTTGCATGATGTGCCTGGAATTGGATTTACATTCTTCAAGTCTAGTGATGTAGTACGTCACCCCTTGGTGCAACGTATTGTCGAGGCTTATGAAAGTCATGATTCAGCTAAAAACACTGATCCTGCTAGAGAACCACAGCTTTGATTGAGCTTGATCTACAAATTGCCAGCCCTGCTAGCCAACTGCCCAGCCATGCTGACTTTTTAGCATGGTGTAGCTTAGCTTTACGCCAGCGCACGAACCCTTCCGAGCTGACTATACGTTTAGTGGATGCTGAAGAAGGTCTGCAGTTAAACTCAACCTGGCGCAGCAAAGATTATCCGACTAATGTCCTATCCTTTGAGGCAGACATTCCTGACGGTNNNCTGGGTGATTTAGTTATTTGCGTGCCCGTGGTAGAAAAAGAGGCTGCAGAGCAAAACAAAGCACTCACTGCACACTGGGCTCATTTAGTGATTCATGGCTGTTTACATTTATTAGGCTATGATCATATTGAAAATGCAGAAGCAGAAGAAATGGAAAGTTTAGAACGCCAACTACTTGCTGAAATTGGTTACCCTGACCCTTATCGCGATAATCAAGACACGGATTTAATAACATCATGAGTGAAGATAATTCTAGCAACGGGCATAAGTCTTGGCTGGAAAAATTAACCCACGCTTTTGCCCAAGAACCTAAAACACGCCAAGAATTGTTCGAGCTGCTACGTGAAGCAAACCGTAATAAGCTACTTGATAATGATGCACTTGCGATTGTTGAAGGCGCGATTCAAATCGCTGACTTACAAGTCCGCGATATTATGATTCCGCGTTCGCAAATGATCAGTATTAAAGCTTCTCAATCGCCAGAAGAGTTTTTGCCCGCGATTATTGATGCTGCACATTCTCGCTACCCGGTCATCGGTGAAAATAATGATGAAGTCCTCGGCATTCTACTGGCTAAAGACTTACTGCCGCTGATTATGAAACAAGATGCCAACTTTGATTTACGCAGTTTATTGCGTCCTTGCAATTTTGTACCCGAATCTAAGCGTTTAAACGTTTTGCTAAAAGAATTTCGCGCCAATCATAACCATATGGCAGTGGTGATTGATGAGTACGGTGGTGTTGCTGGTCTAGTCACCATTGAAGACGTGCTTGAACAAATCGTCGGCGATATCGAAGATGAGCATGACGTGGAAGAAGACAGCTACATACGCACATTACCTACAGGGGACTATATTGTTAAGGCCCTCACCCCGGTTGATGACTTTAATGAGTTCTTCGACAGTGGTTTCTCCGAAGATGAATTCGACACCATCGGTGGTGTAGTTATGAGCGCATTTGGTCATTTACCCAAGCGCAATGAAACCATTGAAGTCGATCGTATGCGTTTTCGTATCCTTAACTCCGACAGTCGACGCTTACATTTACTACGCATTACACCTTTAGATAAAACCTCCCAGAACGGTGGCTCAGAATAACGTTAAAACTCAGCCTCCTATTGAATGAAACTAGGAATACTTCCCATGCAATGGCTGATTCGCAGCGGTTGGATCGGCAATAGCCTGACCTTAGCCGCTGGTATTTTAATTACCCTAACCTTAGCGCCATTTGATTTGTGGCCATTGACCTTTGTCGCCTGCATTGTTTTATATCTAGGTCTAAGCAAACTCAGTCCTCGTCAAGCAGCACTGCGCAGCTGGTGGTTTGGTTTAGGAATGTTTGCCAGCGGTACCAGCTGGGTGTACGTCAGTATTCATGATTACGGTGCAGCCTCTCCTCCTTTAGCAGCCTTCTTAACCATTATTTTCGTAGCAGGTTTAGCTTTATTTTTAGCTCTGTTTGGCTGGTTGTGGGCTCGTTTTGTTCGCCAAGATACTCATTCTATAAGCAATGCCCTCGCCTTTGCCGCACTTTGGGTTGCTATTGAAGCCTTTCGTGGCTGGTTTTTAACTGGCTTCCCTTGGTTATATATTGGCTACAGTCAGCTGGCTGGCCCTTTAGCAGGATTAGCACCTCTGGGTGGTGTTTGGCTGATTTCATTTGCCTTAGCACTGAGCAGTGTATTGCTGGTAGCTCTAGTTAAAAATAAACAATGGCAAGCTCGCCTAAGCGCTGGACTACTTTTGCTTGCCATTTGGGCCTTAGGCTTTACCTCACAATCTAAAGAATGGACAGAGCCCTCTGGAAAACCACTTACTGTGACAGCCATTCAAGGCAATATTGAACAAAACCTTAAGTGGGACCCAGAGCAAATTGAAGCACAACTCACTCTTTATCAATCGCTGACTCTAAATGCAGCAGCGAGTGATTTAGTGATTTGGCCAGAAACAGCAGTGCCTATTTTAAAAGATCAGGCTCAGGGCTATCTCAATAGCATGGATCGTATTGTTCGCCGGCAAGACTCTGCATTAATCACCGGCTTACCGCTGCGTCAAAATGATATGCACGGCGATTTACGTTATTACAACGCCATCACTACCCTAGGTGATAGCCAAGGCGAATACCGTAAGCAAAAACTCGTGCCGTTTGGCGAATACGTACCGCTGCAAGATGTGTTGCGTGGTTTGATCGCGTTCTTTGATTTGCCCATGTCTGACTTTGCCCGCGGTCCCAGTCAGCAAGCACCACTTAACGCCAAAGGCTACAAGATTGCGCCTTATATTTGTTACGAAGTGGTGTATCCAGAATTTGCTACAGAGCTGGCAGCGCAAAGCGATATCTTACTGACCATCAGTAATGACACCTGGTTTGGCACTTCAATTGGCCCTATGCAACATTTACAAATGGCGCAAATGCGTGCTCTAGAAGCTGGCCGCTGGATGATTCGTGCCACCAACAACGGTGTCAGTGCGCTGATTAATCCGCGTGGTCAAATCACCGCAACAGTGCCGCAGTTTCAACAAGCTGTATTACGTGGTTCAGTAGTACCTATGCAAGGCTTAACACCTTATTTGCGCTGGCAATCTTGGCCCCTTATTTTGCTCTGTGCACTGTGCTTAATCCCTGCAGTATTACAGCGCAAACTTTACCGTATAGGCTCTTGAAACCAGCTGGGTAAATGTCGCGCAGTGATGCCTAAAAAGCCTGCGCGCAAGGCCATAAATAATAAGAAAGAAATCCACAGACCATGATTACCCAATCCTTGTAGCAACCAAGCAACTGGCGCGCAGACTAATACAGCAAGCAGCATCGAATTACGCATTTCTCTGGCTCGCGTTGCGCCAATAAATAAGCCATCCATCACATAACTCCACACCGTAATCAGCGGCAAGAGTGCTAAATAGATAAGATAGTCCGCTGCAGTTTCTTGCACACTAGGGATATTGGTTTGCAAAGCAATAAACAAATCACCAAACCACCAGAACAAAAGCGCAAAGACACTACTGGCCAATAATGAATAGATACTGACCAAGCTTAAGGCGCGTTGCAGCGCACGACGATCTTGTTTACCGAGCGCATGCCCAGTGAGTGCCTCTAAGGCATGCGCTAAACCATCCAAAGCATAGGAACAGAGCAATAACCCATTAAGCAGTAAAGCATTGGCAGCAACGGTAGTATCACCTAAACGCGCCCCTTGGAAAGTCACTGAAAAGAACACCGCCTGCAAAGCGAGGCTACGAATCAAAATATCACGGTTAACCGCCAGTAAAGGCCGCCAATTACTCCAGCGCAATAAGTGCTGCCAAAAATTCAGCAGCGGACCTTTATCAACATAACGCCACGCCAAAGCCAACCCCAGCAGAGCACCCGACCATTCAGCAATAACTGACGCCCGCGCAGCGCCCGCCACTTCCCAGTGCAGACCGAACACAAAGTAAATATCTAAAACAATATTTATCGAGTTAGCTAGGAGTAACATCCATAAAGCAGCACGGGCATTTTGCAAACCTAGCAGCCAGCCGGCCAACACATGCATCATTAATGCAGCAGGCAAACCAAACAATCTAATAAAAACGTATTGCTGCGCCAATGCTTGTAAGTCACCTGAGGTGTCCATCCAAACTAGAATGTGCGGCAATAAAGGCAGCGCAATAGCCAAGCACACGATCGTTAAGACAACCACCAGTAACAAACTTTGCAGCAATATATAACGTAATGCCTGTTGATCATTACGTCCCGCAGCTTGCGCAGCAAAGCCTGTGCTGCCCATACGCAAGAACGCACACGTCCACACCAGCATGGTGTAAATGCTTCCGCCTACTGCGACAGCGCCCAACTGATAGGCATGCGGCAAGCGCCCAACCACAGCACTATCAACCAAAGCCACAAGAGGTACAGATAAGTTACTTAGTATCATCGGCACGGCGAGCGCAAATAAGCGCTGCCGTGTATCTGCGTGACGCCAAGCATCAAGCAGCATCGCATAAAAGCGTTGCATAGATCAGAATTCCAATGTTTGTCGCAAATAGATCAATACAATGCCTGATATAAACGGCGGCGGTATAGAGTAACTAACGGATGTTCAGTACCCAGCAACTCAAACACTTGCAGCAGAGTTTTATGTGCAGCACCATCAGCGAAATCACGATTGCGGATAAACAACTGCAGCAAACTATCCAAAGCAGGCTCGTAATTTTGTCGTGCTAACTGCTGGATACTTAGCTGTAAGACAGCCTCGTCATCATTGGCATCTTTGGCTAAGCGTGTTTTTAGATCGGCTATATCTGGGAGCTCTGCAGATTGTCTTAAAAAAGCTAACTGCGCACGTACAGCGGCAATCGCATGTTTTTGCTCATCATCAGTCACCGAATTTAAAACGGCCTCTGCATCGGCCAGAGCACCACGCTCTGCTAAGCAGCGTGCATATAACACTAAAGCTGCTGGCTGCTGATCATCGCCCGACAGCAACTCTTTAAGCAAAGCTTCTGCCTGCGCAAACTCATCATTATCAAATAAATTTTGTGCAGTCTGTATTGGATCTTCTGCCTCTTCTGCAGGTTCAGCCACATACTTAGCGAGCAAGGCACGAATATCAGCTTCACTTTGCGCGCCAGTAAAACCATCTACCGGCTTACCATCTTTAAATAACACAACAGTGGGTAAGCTTTGCACCCCTAAACGCGCAACAATCTCTTGCTCAACATCGCAATCCACTTTAGCCAGCAACAATTCACCCTGATAACTAGCAGTAATTTTTTCCAAGACAGGCATCAGCACCTTGCATGGTGCACACCATTGCGCCCAAAAATCGACTAGCACAGGTTTATGCGTTGAATTTTGTACAACCAGTTGCTCAAACTGTTCAGCACCTGTTACATCAAATACAAAAGCATTCTCAGTCACGTTATGTCCTTTCTAAACTAAAATGGTTATCGATTTAAGAAGTTATTAACTGCGCACTGCCCGATAGACTTTAAAGCCATCACGCTCAGCTAATACTGTGCATGAGCCGAGGTGTTTCTCAATCAATGGAGGATACTTTAAAAAGCTATTGGCCACGATACGCAACTCACCACCCGGCTGCAGATGCTCCGCAGCCTCACG
>CAJDWM010000041.1_pt1 | contig 9790 bp, 10 predicted proteins | sample 7391611 | NCBI WGS metagenome assembly CAJDWM01 (sample SAMEA7055739, study PRJEB34461) | soil metagenome | biome: terrestrial ecosystem; feature: Peninsula; material: soil | place: Antarctica | collected 2016 | reverse complement strand
ATAGGGTGCACCTAGATCACCCGAAAACACCACACGCTGTTTGGCTTTTTGCTGAGGTTGCTGAATCTCTAGCTCGATATAGGCTGAGCCTAGAATATGTCCGGCGCGCTGTAGATGAATATTTACTGATGGCAGCGGTGCTTTAAGCATCGGCAGCCATTTATTGTAGGGCAGAGAGATGATGCGGCTAGCAACCAGTTGAATAAATTGTTCAACCAGATGCTGATCGCGGCTGATGCCCAGTTTAAAAGCATCTTCTAAAACAACCGGCAACAGCTTGGCGGAGGGTTCACTACAAATAATGGGGCCGGTATAACCCGCTGCTAGCAAATATAGAATGTGACCCACATGATCAATATGCACATGGGTCACAATCAGTGCTTTAACGGTAGAAATATCAAACTCAATATTTAACTGTTCACTGCTGGCGCGGCCTTCGGCTGAGGTTTCTGCACCTTGGAACAGTCCGCAGTCGATTAAAAAGCTGTTGTTGTCATCAATGAAAATATGGTGACAGGAGCCGGTAACGCCATTCTTTGCGCCGTGATGCACCACTTTAGCCAACTCTCGCATAGCCGCATCTCACTTTGTTATTAGGCGTTTATTATTAAGTTTTTAAGTCTTAACAAAGCAAATTTATATAGGCGGATTGTGAAGCAGTTGTCATTGGCAGGATCAGAAGGGTACGCGCCTCAGCTATAGCGATCCATATGAATGTGTTGAAGTTAAATAGTTTAAAGGCTGAGTAACGCACTATGCTGCGATAGGACACACTGTATAAATGCAGTTTACTTAGCTAAAGGGTAAACTACCGTACATATCCAAACCTGCAAGGTGTGCCTTAATGCGTAAGCCCTATTTTATTCTTCCTGCGCCTGCGGTGTATGTTGCGTTTTTTCTGCTGGCCTGGGCGCTAAGTATTGTTTGGCCATTACCGTTGCCTTCTAATCCATGGACATGGTTTTTGGGTTGGGCAGCAATTGATGCCAGCGTATTATTAATGCTGTGGGCGGCATGGTTAATGTTATGGCGTAAAACCACACTTAACCCCTATGGCAAACCTCGGCAGTTATTGATCGAAGGTCCGTTTCGGGTTACCCGTAATCCGATTTATGTTGCTGATACCTTGCTCTATATGGGCGCGGCGTTTTTGTTCGCAGATATATGGCCGTGGGTATTTTTACCGGTGGTAGTGTTTGCTGTGAACATGGGTGTGATTCGGCATGAAGAGCGTTTATTGGTGCAGCATTTTGGTGATGATTACCGTCAATATATGAGCAAGGTGCGCCGCTGGTTGTAATGTTCCCCTTAGCGTTGATAATCTCAAACAATAGTAATAGCTCGATAAGATTTAACTTGGAGACTTGTACACAGTGAAAAAAGCTTCTTCTTTTGCCGCCTTAAGCGGGCTGGTGTATTCAACCGACAGCGGTCGTCACTGCCCAGAATGTGGGCAACCCGAAGCAGATTGCGTTTGTGCCGAACAACCTGTGAATAGTGGTGATGGTGTTGCCCGTGTGCGTCGTGAAAATAAAGGTCGTGGTGGCAAAACAGTTACTACTATTCAAGGCTTGACCTTGACTTTAGATGAGTTAAAAAAGCTTACCGCGGCATTAAAAAAACGTTGTGGCTGTGGTGGTTCATTGAAAGATGGTGTGATTGAAATTCAGGGTGATCAGGTTGATTTGCTGCTTGAAGAACTGCAAAAAGGTGGATTTACTGCGAAGAAGTCGGGTGGGTAAACGCCTCTCAATATACAGAGGCGTTTTCAGTGATCTATAAAGTTATCACGCTGGATCGCGGCATGAGCCCGGTAGATATTTAAGGTCAACACCATCAGGATCTGCTGCTGGACCACACTCCCACTGAGTTATTGTTTTGATGTCGTTGGTATCCAGTTCATCACAAGCATCGCCTGTGGTGTTTGTGCAGGGGGTGAGCTGGATTTTTTTGTCATCAATTAGTACATCGTTAAACCCTGTGGCGGTGACAATAATTCTGCCTACCACATCTGTGTTAATTGATTTTACGTACTTTGAAACTGACTCATTAGAGTCATCAGACTCACAGCCCCATTTGTCGGCGTCGGGCAAATCTCCTGATATTGACTGCACCACTTCAGAAATAGTAGTACGGCAAGTAGAAGCCGCCAAAATCACCTCCGACATCTTCGCCCGCACCGTGTAGTCCTGATAAGCAGGCAGTGCTACCGCCGCTAAAATTCCAATAATCGCCACCACTATCATCAACTCAATAAGAGTAAAACCCTTTTGCATCTGTGTTTTCATAACGAAACTCCATTTTCTAATTGAAACTCCATATTTGCTTTTCCAAGCTAAATAACTTGTTAAACGCAAGAAAAATACTGTGCTGCCTGCTTCGTTGCATGCTTAGCAGTAACGGTTTTCTAACCGCCTCTAGATTGCATACTAGTAAAGATTTTTGATTGTGGGATTAAATTAAAGATTTAAATAGAAATTGGCCGAATAAGAAGTCTTGGTCTATAAATAATCTTGTTGTACCCATAGGAAGGCGTACAGGATGAATGGCATGGATGCTCGCTTTAATTTACTTGGCTTGGCTCGACAAATAGTTGAGGCGGGGTTATTGGATGCAAAAACAGCACATCAGGCGGTGTTGGATGCACAACGTGACAACACGCCGTTAGTAACTTGGCTGGTGCAAAATAAGCTGGTCAGCAGTCTGGCTTTGATGGAGCTGGCAGCGGATCAATTTGGCGTTGCCTCGCTTGATTTAAATGCAGTCAATCTGGATATTTCCCAGAAAGGACTTGTCAGTGAAAAGCTGGCCCGTCAGCATCGTGTGCTGCCCTTGTATAAGCGTGCCAACACGTTGTATATAGCAATTTCTGATCCGGGTAATTCCCAAGCGATCAATGATATCCAGTTTAGCTCTGGCGTTACTGTTGAGCTTCTTCTAGTAGAAGATGACAAGCTGGGCTATGCCATCGATAAACTCTATCAGTCGAGCACTGGTGGCCTTGATAGCATCAATGATGCCGAGCTGGACAATTTAGCCATAGAGCAAATTGAGCCTGCTGATCTTGTGCAAACAGATGGCAGTGATGAAACGCCGGTGGTGCGTTTTGTTCATAAGATGCTGCTTGATGCCATTAAAGGTGGCGCTTCAGATTTGCATTTTGAACCTTATGAAAAAATTTATCGTGTGCGTTTTCGTACGGATGGGATCTTGCATGAAAAAGCCAAACCTCCAATCCAGTTACGTGAACGGATTTCGGCGCGGTTAAAAATTATGGCCAATATGGATATCTCTGAACGTCGCAAGCCACAAGATGGGCGCATAAGGTTTAAAGTTTCCGCCAGTCAATCCGTGGATTTTCGCGTTAACACCTTGCCAACGTTGTGGGGCGAGAAAATCGTGATGCGAATTCTTGACTCCAGCAGCGCACAAATGAGCATTGATGCGTTGGGTTATGAATACGTGCAAAAGCAGCTGTACCTCGAAGCCCTTAATCAGCCACAAGGGATGATTCTGGTCACTGGGCCGACCGGTTCGGGTAAAACAGTTTCTTTATATACCGGCTTAAATACGCTTAATACCGGCGATATAAATATTTCTACAGCAGAAGATCCGGTGGAAATTAATCTTGAAGGCATCAATCAGGTCAATGTGAATCCTAAGCAGGGTTTGGATTTTGCTACGGCGCTGCGGGCTTTTTTACGCCAAGATCCAGATGTGATCATGGTCGGAGAAATTCGTGACTTGGAAACCGCAGAGATTGCGATTAAAGCGGCACAAACAGGGCACAGAGTGATGTCGACTTTGCACACTAATAGCGCGGCAGAAACACTTACGCGCTTACGAAATATGGGTGTTGCAGCATTTAACTTAGCCACATCAGTCAATTTGATTATTGCCCAGCGTTTGGTACGTCGTTTGTGCAACTGTAAGCAGCCGTTGTATTTATCTGATGAGGTGCTATTAAAAGAAGGCTTTAGCCCGGAGCAAATAAAGCGCTTATGTTTGTATGAACCTCACGGTTGTGAAATTTGTAATGCAGGCTATACGGGTCGTATCGGTATTTATGAAGTCGTTAAAATCACCCCAGCATTGCAAGAAATCATTATGCAAGGTGCTAACTCTTTGGATATCAATACGCAGATTCGTAAAGAGGGTTTTAGTGGTTTGCGTGCTTCTGGGTTATTGAAAGTGATGCAGGGCGTGACCAGTCTGGCAGAAATTAATCGTGTAACTAAGGATTAGACCATGGTTACTAAAACTGCAAAATCACGACTGTATAAATGGGAAGGTACGAATCGTCAAGGCGCAGTAATGTCGGGGCAGATGAGCGCTCAAGATGCTGTTCTTGTTAAAACGCTGTTGCGTAAACAAGGCATTAGGCCAACTAAAGTGCGTAAGCAAGGACGGGCTCTGTTTAGCATCAATAAAGTTATCAAACCTATGGATATTGCGCTGTTTACGCGGCAAATGGCGACCATGATGAAAGCTGGTGTGCCGCTATTACAATCGTTCGATATTATTGCCGATGGGGTTGAAAAAACGACAATGCGCAATTTGATCGATGAGCTAAAACGCGAGATTGCTGCTGGCCAAAGTTTTACCGGTTCACTGCGTAAGCATCCAAAATATTTTGATCAGCTGTATTGCAACTTAGTGGAGTCAGGCGAGCAGTCTGGCACCTTGGAAACGCTACTTGATCGTGTCGCCACTTATAAAGAAAAGACCGAAATGCTCAAGTCTAAGATTAAAAAAGCTATGAGCTATCCGCTTGCAGTGGTTGCTGTTGCGCTAATTGTGACTGGGATTTTATTGATTAAAGTGGTGCCGCAGTTTCAGGAAGTGTTTGCTAGTTTTGGTGCGGAGTTGCCAGCGTTTACTTTATTTGTGATTGGGGTATCTGAATATATACAAAGTGATGGCTGGATTCTGCTCTTGGGGTTAATTGCCACCATTTTTATCTTCAAGCGCTTACATCGAACTTCGATAAAATTGCGTAATAATATTGATCGCGTGTTACTGAAAACGCCGGTGGTTGGTAATATTTTGTATAAGGCTGCGGTGGCGCGTTTTGCCCGTACTTTAGCGACGACTTTTTCCGCTGGCGTGCCGTTGCTTGATGCCTTGGAATCTGTAGCTGGTGCTGCAGGTAACGTGGTGTTTAAAACAGCTGTGCTTAAAATTAAAACAGATGTTGCCAATGGTATGCAGCTGAATTTTTCTATGCGCAGCACGGGTGTATTTCCTTCAATGGCGCTGCAGATGACTTCGATTGGTGAGGAATCTGGCGCCTTGGATGCCATGCTCGATAAAGTTGCGCTGTACTATGAAACGGAAGTGGATAACGCAGTAGATGGGCTAACTGCCTTGATGGAACCGTTGATAATGTCGATCTTGGGTGTGTTGGTGGGTGGTTTGATTATTGCCATGTACTTACCAATCTTTGAGTTGGGTGCAGTTGTCTAAGACAGTTTTATTATTGTGTGTCTGGCTTAGTTTTTAGAAGTAAGCTGTGTTTTCACCCTCCATAACTCGAAAGGAAATATTGCAATATCTCCAGTATTATTGCTGCCGCAGATACAGCCTACTTTTATACGGTATTTACTATGGAAATTATTGATTTTTGGCGCGGTAATAATCTTGTTTTTGCCTGCACTATAGGTGTTTTTGGTCTATTTATCGGCAGCTTTATTAATGTACTGGTATATCGGTTACCAAAAATGTTAATGCATGACTGGCGCGGCCAAGCACGAGAACTGCTCGATATTCCAGCAGAGGAAAGAAGTGAGCCTTTTAACGTGTTGCTGCCTTGCTCCAGCTGCCCGCATTGTAGTCATAAAATTAAACCTTGGGAAAATATTCCGCTGCTAAGTTGGCTGTTTTTACATGGTGAGTGCTCTGCATGTCAGCAGACGATTGGTATTCACTATCCCTTAGTAGAAGTGGCTTGTGGTTTGTTGTCAGGTTTTATTGCCTGGCAGTATGGCGTTAGCTTAGAAACATTAGCCATATTGCTGCTGACCTGGGGGTTGTTGGCAATGAGTTTAATTGATGCTGACTGGCAGATTGTGCCAGATGTGTTGGTGTTGCCATTGTTATGGTTGGGACTGGTTCTTAATAGTTTTGAATTATTTACGGATTTGTCTGATGCATTTTGGGGCGCGGTTATCGGCTATATTTGTTTATGGTCGATATTCTGGTTGTTTAAGCTACTAACGGGCAAGGAAGGCATGGGGCATGGGGATTTTAAATTATTGGCATTGATTGGTGCATGGGGTGGTTGGCAAATCTTTTACAGGGTGACAGTTACAGTAAGCCTATACCTTTTGCGCCTTATCTAGCATTTGCAGGTTGGGTTGCTTTGATTTGGGGCGATAAGCTGACTAACAGTTACTTGCTGTTTGCGGGGTTTTAAATTGTTAATTCTATTGCCGGTGGTGGTGTGGGATAGCTTTTGATCTGTGTGGCGTGCTTGGTTAGTGCTGTTCTTCCTCGCGAACTCATCTACAACGAGCCCATTATGGGCTCGTTGAGAAATCTATTAATCTAGATCGAAGTCATACTCGGATAATTGCTTTTGTAAGCGACGCTCTTCAAGCAAGTTATCGATCACGCGACGCTTAGATAAATTGGTTTTGGCCGTTTCCGTAGGGCGCTCCTCTTCAACCTCTTCAGAATCATCTGAAATAAAGTCATCATCGTCTAATTCTAAATCTTCTTTGCTCATGATTTGTGCCTCGCTCACGGGAGTTTCCGTTGGCGCACCTTATAACCATATTTTGAGCTTTGGTAAAAAAGATTTTTCTTATAGGTATTGTGTATTTCAATACTAAAAACTAATCGTCAGATGTTTTGTCTTTAAATTCGCATAAATCTTCAATGCGACAACTGCCGCAACGGGGCTTGCGTGCTTGGCATACATAGCGACCATGCAGAATTAACCAGTGGTGTGCATCCAGTAAAAATTCTTTCGGTACAAATTTAAGTAGCTTTTTTTCAACTTCTAAAACGTTCTTGCCTGGGGCGATTTTTGTGCGGTTACTGACGCGAAATATATGGGTATCGACGGCCATGGCGACTTGGCCAAATGCGGTGTTAAGAACGACGTTGGCAGTTTTGCGGCCAACCCCAGGGAGTGCTTCGAGCTCTTTGCGAGTGTCGGGTACTTGGCTGTTGTGTCGTTCAATCAGTAAGCGGCAGGTTTCCAGTACGTTTTTTGTTTTGGTGGGGTAGAGGCCAATAGTTTTTGTATATTCGCAGAGACCTTCGTAGCCGAGGGCGTACATGGCTTCTGGAGTGTTGGCGACGGGAAAGAGTTTGTCGGTGGCTTTGTTGACGCCAACGTCTGTTGCTTGCGCAGATAAAATGACGGCAATGAGTAACTCAAAGTTTGAACTGTAATTGAGTTCAGTTTCGGGCTTTGGGTTGTCTTCTTGGAAACGGCGGAAAATCTCATAACGCTTGGCAGCATTCATGGTGCTAACTCGATCATAATAAGTTTATAGAAAGGGTTAAAAACTTAGGTGTAGATGATACAGGTTTATGTATGCTGCGTTGTCGTAGGTGTTCTTGTTTGGGTGTTACGAGTTTTTGCTGGTTTTAGTGTGATTGGAGAGGCGGAGTATGGATGATTTGTGCATGAGATACCTCGTTAGTGCTGTTTTTCCCTCAATGCGCCTTCCGGGCGCAATTCGAGCGCTGCGCCATCCATGGCTACGCTTGCCGCATCAATAGCGAGGCACTTCTTGATTATTTATGTTGCTGGCACCTGCGCACAGTGCATCTTAGGTAGCGCTGTACACTGCGCAGCGGCGGGGTATGTAAGGGAGATTTATTCGTTAGGTAGGTTAGTGCTGCGAAGGAAATGTGCGGCCTGAGTTGGCCGCACGGAAGGCAGGAATTATTCCGCTTTTTGATTGATATGCACAGTGCGTTGTGGGTATGGGAAGCTGATGCCTTCACGGTCAAACGCTTCTTTCATTTGCTCTTGAACGGAAAAGAACACACCCCAGAAATCTTCGCTTTTGGTCCACATACGAAGAGACATATTGACACCATTATCACCGAGCGAGGTCATCTGCACGACGGCTGCAGGATCTTTGAGTACGCGCTCGTCAGCGGCAGCTAAGCCAAGTAAAACTGCTCTGGCATGTTTGATATCGTCATCGTAACCGATTGCTACGTTAACGTAGACAAGACGTGTTGATTTGGTTGAGTAGTTAGTGATGCTGCCGTTAGAAAGTGTACCGTTGGGTAAAATAATGACTTTATTGTCCGGAGTGCGCAACAAAGTTTGGAAGATTTGGATACTTTCTACTGTGCCGCCAATGCCTTGCGCTTCAATATAGTCGCCAGCACGGAAAGGGCGTAAGAACAGAATCAGCACGCCGCCCGCGAAGTTAGCAAGGCTGCCTTGTAGAGCAAGACCAACAGCAAGACCTGCCGCACCAATCAGTGCGATAAATGAGGTGGTTTCGATACCGATCATGCCGGCGACGCTAAGCAGCAGCAGTATGCGTAGCATAGCGCTGATCAGTGAGCCTAAAAAGCTGGTAAGCATTTCGTCAGCATGGCGTTTGCGTAATACGTTAATTAATCCGCTGATTATGCGGTTGATTAACCACCAACCGACGGCCAAGGTGATCAGTGCAAAAAGGATGTGGCTACCGTATTCGATAAGCAGGGGAAGCCAATTGGCTTGGATTTCTTGTAACCAAGCTACGGTTGAATTGTCTTGCATAGATATTCTCAGAAATTAGTGAGTGTGCCGCTATTCTACAGAGCTGATATGCGTATTAAAGCCTTTGCGATGTTTTGTTGCGCTTATTGAATATATCGAGGTTTGTGCGTTGCCTGCCGTATAATTGCACCAAGTTCATCAGTTTTCGCGGAAAACCTCGTACTTTAGTGCGAGGATAAATAGCGATGAAAGCGCGGCTTTCCCTTGGGTTTAACGTACAGTGCTGGTATTATATACAGCATGGTCAGGCACACCAAAAAACTCAAGGTTCGAGTCAAAGACGAGCATGTTCCGCTGCTCAACAGCATGGCGAGGTCAGTGAACTTTGTCTGGAACTATGTGAATGAGTTAAGTCAACGCTCAATCAAAGAACGCAGTGTGTTTTTGTCTGCGTATATTTTCATCCTTACACCAAAGGTGCAAACAAAGAGCTGGGGTTGCACAGCCAGACCTTGCAGTGCATTGTGGCTGAGTACGTCACTCGCCGCAAACCATTCAAGAAAGTGCGACTTAGCTGGCGCAAATCAGGCGGCGTGCGCCGCTCGCTGGGTTGGATTCCACTGAATACCGCTGCTGCCCAGTGGAAGAATGGACAGGTCTATCACAACGGTCATTACTTTGGTGTGTGGGACAGTTACGGCCTAAGCCAGTACACGTTTCGCTCAGGCAGCTTCAATGAAGATGCCCGTGGTCGCTGGTACTTCAACGTGGTGGTTGATGTAGAGGCCACAACACCCGCAGGCCAAGAGCGTATCGGAATTGACCTTGGCTTAGCCACTACTGCGACCTGCTCAGATGGTGCAACACTTGAAGCGACACGCTTCTATCGTGGCCTAGAAGAAAAACTAGCTGTGGCGCAACGCGCTAAAAACAAGCAGCAGGTTAAAACCATCCACGCCAAGATTGCAAATCGCAGAAAAGATAGCCTACATAAATTCAGTCGCAAGCTGTTCAATCGCTGCGGTGAAATTTATGTTGGTAATGTCAGTAGCTTAAAACTCGTTAAAACCAAGATGGCTAAGTCAGTGCTGGATGCTGGCTGGGGTCAAT
>CAJDWM010000155.1_pt1 | contig 9876 bp, 9 predicted proteins | sample 7391611 | NCBI WGS metagenome assembly CAJDWM01 (sample SAMEA7055739, study PRJEB34461) | soil metagenome | biome: terrestrial ecosystem; feature: Peninsula; material: soil | place: Antarctica | collected 2016 | reverse complement strand
TCTTGAGCGTGAAGGTGTTCTCGAGAAGTTTGGCGTAGAAATGATTGGTGCCAATGCTGACACCATCGATAAAGCGGAAGACCGTTCACGCTTTGATAAAGCCATGCGCTCGATTAACTTAGCCTGCCCACGTTCTGGCATCGCCCACAACATGGAAGAAGCTTATAAAGTACAGAGTGAAGTGGGCTTCCCCTGCATTATCCGACCAAGTTTCACCATGGGTGGAACCGGTGGTGGTATCGCTTACAATCGCGAAGAATTTGAAGAAATCTGCGGCCGTGGTCTCGATTTGTCACCTACTAAAGAACTCTTAATCGATGAGTCATTAATCGGTTGGAAAGAGTTTGAAATGGAAGTGGTGCGCGACAAAAATGACAACTGCATTATTGTCTGCTCGATTGAAAACTTTGACCCGATGGGTGTGCACACTGGCGACTCAATCACTGTAGCTCCAGCACAAACCTTAACCGATAAAGAATACCAAATTATGCGTGATGCCTCGTTGGCAGTAATGCGTGAGATTGGTGTTGAAAGCGGTGGCTCGAACGTGCAATTTGGTATCGACCCAAAAGATGGTCGCATGGTGGTGATTGAGATGAACCCACGGGTGTCTCGCTCATCTGCACTGGCTTCTAAAGCAACCGGTTTTCCAATTGCTAAAATTGCAGCAAAACTGGCGGTTGGCTTCACTTTAGATGAATTGAAAAACGATATTACTGGTGGTCGTACTCCAGCGTCGTTTGAGCCAACCATTGACTATGTTGTTACTAAGATCCCACGTTTTACCTTTGAGAAGTTCCCTAAGGCTGATGCGCGCTTAACCACGCAGATGAAATCTGTCGGTGAAGTGATGGCAATTGGTCGTACCTTCCAAGAATCCTTGCAAAAAGCTTTGCGGGGTCTGGAGGTGGGTGTCGATGGTTTGGATTCAATCCTTGATCTAAATGATCCAGATGCGGCAAGTATTTTACGCCGTGAATTGACAGTGCCAGGTGCTGATCGTATTTGGTATGTGGCCGATGCCTTTCGTTTTGGTATGACGCGCGATGAGATTTATGAGCTCACTAAAATCGACCATTGGTTCTTGGTGCAAATGGAAGATTTAATGCTTGAAGCTGAGCGTTTAAAAACCACAGGCTTAGCAGAAATCGATGCGGCGCAAATGTTTAAACTTAAGCGTAAAGGCTTTAGTGATGCACGTTTGGCCAAGCTTTTAGGTGTATCTGAAAAGAATCTGCGCAGTCGTCGTCATCAACTCAATGTATTCCCTGTGTATAAGCGTGTGGATACCTGTGCTGGTGAGTTCGCTACTGATACAGCCTATATGTACTCCACCTATGAAGAAGAGTGTGAAGCCAATCCAAGTTCACGCGATAAAATTATGATTCTTGGTGGTGGCCCGAACCGTATTGGTCAGGGTATTGAATTTGACTATTGCTGTGTGCATGCCGCGTTGGCCATGCGTGAAGATGGTTATGAAACCATTATGGTTAACTGCAACCCGGAAACCGTATCAACTGACTATGACACCTCGGATCGCTTGTACTTTGAGCCGGTGACCTTAGAAGATGTGTTAGAAATCGTTCGTGTTGAAAAACCCGTTGGCGTGATTGTGCAGTACGGTGGTCAAACACCGCTGAAAATTTGCCGCGCGTTAGAAGAAGCAGGTGTGCCAATTATTGGTACCAGTCCAGATGCAATTGACCGCGCAGAAGACCGTGAGCGTTTCCAGCAGATGGTGCAACGTCTTAACTTGCGTCAGCCACAAAACGCTACGGCGCGCAGTGAAGAAGAAGCAATCTCTGCATCGAAAGAGATTGGTTATCCATTGGTGGTGCGTCCTTCCTATGTCTTGGGCGGTCGTGCTATGGAAATCGTCTATGACGAAGAAGAGCTTAAGCGCTATATGCGTGAAGCGGTACAGGTTTCCAATGATAGTCCTGTGCTGTTGGATCACTTCTTAAGCAGTGCCATTGAAGTGGATATTGATGCGGTCTGTGATGGCGAGATTGTAGTGATTGGCGCGATTATGCAGCATATCGAGCAAGCGGGTGTACACTCCGGTGACTCCGCATGTTCATTACCACCGTATTCTTTACCTGCACATATTCAAGATGAGATTCGTGGTCAAGTGCGTCGTATGGCTTTAGAGCTTGGTGTTCTAGGCTTGATGAACGTGCAAATGGCAGTGCAGGGCGAGGATATTTACGTCATTGAAGTGAATCCGCGTGCATCACGTACTGTGCCATTTGTATCCAAGTGCATTGGTGAGTCTTTGGCAAAAGTTGCTGCGCGAGTGATGGCTGGAAAAACCTTAACTGAATTGAACTTCACTAAAGAGATCATTCCGTCATTCTTTAGTGTTAAAGAAGCAGTGTTCCCATTTGCTAAATTCCCTGGTGTTGATACGATCTTAGGTCCAGAGATGAAATCAACCGGTGAGGTGATGGGCGTAGGTGACAGCTTTGCTGAAGCCTTTGCTAAATCGCAAATGGGTGCAGGAGAAGTACTCCCCACCAGTGGTTGTGCTTTTATCAGTGTACGTGACGATGATAAGCCATTTGCTGCTAAACTAGCTGGTGATTTGATTGATTTGGGCTTCACTCTAGTGGCCACCATAGGAACTGCGAAAATTATTGAAGCAGCAGGTCTCCCTGTGCGCCGTGTAAACAAAGTGACTGAAGGTCGTCCGCACATTGTTGATATGATCAAGAATGATGAGGTGACTTTGGTCATCAATACTACCGAGGGGCGTCAGTCTATTGCTGACTCCTTCTCGATTCGTCGAAACGCTCTGCAACGCAAAGTCTATTTTTCCACAACCTTAGCGGGTGGACAGGCTGTTTGCGAGGCGCTTAAATTTGGTCCAGAAAAGACCGTGCGTCGTTTGCAAGACTTGCATTCAGGAATTAATGCGTGACTAAATTTCCAATGACTATCCAGGGCGCTCGCGCCTTGGAGGAAGAACTAAAACATCTTAAAACAGTAATGCGTCCACAAATTACATCTGCGATTGCTACAGCACGTGAATTGGGCGATTTATCAGAAAACGCTGAGTACCATGCGGCGCGTGAGCAGCAAGGTATGACTGAGGCGCGTATTCGAGATATCGAAGGGCGCTTGTCTGGTGCGCAGATTATTGATGTGACCACGATACCGTACTCTGGCAAAGTGTTTTTTGGCACAACGGTAGAGATTGTCAACGTAGAAACTGATGAAACGTTGAACTATCAGATCGTCGGTGAGGATGAGGCAGACTTTAGGCAGGGAAAAATTTCCGTGACCTCGCCAATTTCCCGTGCTTTAGTGGGTAAAGAAGAGGGTGAAGTTGTCGTAGTACAAGCGCCTGGCGGTTTGGTTGAGTATGAAATCGTTGAGGTTCGCCATATCTAGTGCAGTTCCGTCGCGTGCCGGCGCCATTACTTGGCAATTAGCTCAAGTGTTTTGGGTTGGTGGCATTTGGATTATGCTCGGTATGGCGCTTGTTTGTGTAGTATTGCAATTGTTTGTACTTAAACAAACAATGCCATTCAGGCAGTTGTGTAAAGATATTCGTGGGCAGCTGTTATTAGTGTCAGTAGTGCTGAGTGGTAGTTTCTTTATTACACAAGCTGTCTGGCCTGCCGCGCAGTATTGGTTGGTCTACAGTTATTTAGCTCTCGGTATGTGCGGATTGTTATTAGTGATACAGCCTATACCGAGTCAGCATCCAGCTATAAGACCATAAAAGAGCTTATAAAGCTGGATGACAACAGCTTAAGTTAAATGTTGTAACGTAGTACGTTAGATAGGTTTTTATTAGGTTTCGGGTTTTTACGATAAATAAGCGCGACTTTACCGATGCTTTGTACCAGAATGCTGCTGCTTTTTTGGCATAATTCATCGAGGATTGCTTTACGGTCATCGCGCTCAGCAAGACGCAGCTGGATTTTAATCAGCTCGTGGTCGTTTAAGGCGCGATCCAATTCGGCTAATACGCCTTCGGTTAAACCGTTATCTGCAACCGTAACAATCGGCTTTAAATGATGGCCGATGGATTTAAACTGTTTCTTTTGCTCTTGTGTGAGCGTCATAATCGACCTCTGAGTCGTAACATATGAATGAAGGTGGGTAGTTTACCTGACCTGAAGCTTAAGAGGTATTCTGTGGCTCGATCTAAAAGCAGTCAGCGTTGGCTAAAAGAACATTTTGATGATCCATTTGTGAAAATGGCGCAAAAAGATGGCTACCGTTCGCGCGCCAGTTATAAACTATTAGAAATTCAAGAGAAAGACCGTATTTTGCGCCCAGGTATGACCGTTATTGATTTGGGTAGCGCGCCGGGTGGTTGGTCACAAGTGACCAGTCGAGTGATTGGCGATAAAGGCACTTTGATAGCTNNNNGATAGCTTCTGACATATTGCCGATGTCAGCGATTGCTGATGTTACCTTTATTGAGGGTGATTTCACTGACGATGATGTCTTTAATAAAATCATGGCGGCGGTAGGAAATAAGCAGGTAGACCTTGTTATTTCCGATATGGCCCCCAATATGAGTGGTATACGCACTGCAGATCAGGCAGCGGCGATGTATTTATGTGAACTCGCTTTGGATTTGGCGTCTAAAGTCTTAAGTCCAGGTGGTGATTTTTTAATTAAAGTCTTCCACGGCGAAGGATTTGATGAGTATCTGCGTGATGTGCGCGGACGCTTTGAAAAGGTGCAGATGCGTAAGCCAAGTTCATCAAGAGACCGCTCACGAGAACAGTACTTATTGGCACGTAGCATGCATGCCATAGATAAAGATGCTTAAATGAAGTGTTTAAATGTATTGTTACAGGACAAACATACGCAAAGCTCCAGAATATAGTAAGTTTGTTGTATGTAATTGACATATTTGTTGCGGTTGTTGCAGCAGAGGGTATATATAAGTGAACGATATGACTAAAAACCTACTTTTGTGGTTGGTTATCGCTGCTGTCCTAGTGACCGTAATGAATAATTTCACCTCAGAGAGCGAAACCGGCAAGCTGAATTACAGCACCTTTATTGAAGAGGTTAAGTCGGGTGGCGTACAGCAGGTGACTGTTGATGGCTTTGTTATCACCGGTCAGCGCACCGACGGCAGCAGCTTTGAAACCGTACGTCCAGCCATTCAAGACAATGGTTTGATGGGTGATTTGCTTGAGCATAATGTCAGTGTTGTGGGTAAGCAGCCTGAGCGTCAAAGTATGTGGATGCAGTTACTGGTTGCCAGCTTCCCAATCTTAATTATCTTAGCGGTTGTCATGTTCTTTATGCGCCAAATGCAAGGTGGTGCGGGTGGCAAAGGCGGGCCCATGAGCTTTGGTAAAAGCAAGGCGCGCTTAATGGCTGAAGATCAGATCAAAACCACTTTGGCTGACGTTGCCGGTTGCGATGAAGCTAAAGAGGAAGTGGGGGAAATCGTTGAGTTCTTACGCGATCCAAGCCGCTTCCAGCGTTTAGGCGGTAAAATTCCTCGCGGTGTTTTAATGGTAGGTCAGCCAGGTACAGGTAAAACTTTACTCGCAAAAGCCATTGCCGGTGAAGCAAAAGTACCGTTCTTTACTATTTCCGGTTCTGACTTCGTTGAAATGTTTGTCGGTGTCGGTGCGTCGCGTGTGCGTGATATGTTTGAACAAGCGAAAAAACATGCGCCGTGCATTATCTTTATTGATGAAATTGATGCTGTAGGTCGTCACCGTGGTGCTGGTATGGGCGGTGGTAATGATGAGCGTGAACAAACCCTAAACCAATTATTGGTTGAAATGGATGGTTTTGAAGACAATGACGGTGTAATCGTGATTGCTGCAACTAACCGTCCGGATGTGCTTGACCCTGCGTTACTGCGTCCGGGTCGTTTTGACCGCCAAGTTGTGGTGGGGCTGCCTGATATTCGTGGTCGCGAACAGATCCTGCATGTGCATATGCGTAAAGTGCCATTGCACGATGACGTGGATGCGGCAGTGATTGCACGTGGTACACCGGGCTTCTCAGGTGCGGATTTAGCGAACTTAGTTAACGAGGCTGCCTTATTCGCAGCGCGTTCCGACAGTCGCTTAGTTACTATGAAAGAGTTTGAATTAGCTAAAGACAAAATCATGATGGGCGCTGAGCGTAAATCTATGGTGATGTCTGAGAAAGAGAAGCTTAATACTGCCTATCATGAAGCCGGTCACGCCATTGTGGGTCGTTTAGTACCTGAGCATGATCCAGTTTATAAAGTGTCTATTATTCCCCGTGGTCGTGCTTTGGGTGTGACTATGTTCCTGCCTGAAGAAGACCGCTACAGCTTATCGAAGCGTGGCTTAATCAGTCAGATTTGCTCTTTATACGGTGGACGTATTGCAGAGGAAATGACGCTTGGTTTTGATGGTGTAACCACCGGCGCATCCAACGATATTATGCGCGCCACACAATTGGCACGAAATATGGTGACCAAGTGGGGCCTGTCAGAAAAGCTTGGTCCATTGATGTATGCTGAAGATGAGAACGAAGGCTACTTAGGTCGTTCAGGTGGTGGTGGCAGTAATGTGTCTGGTGAAACAGCGAAACTTATTGACCAAGAGATTCGTGACATCATTGATGAGTGTTACGAAACGGCTAAACAGCTTCTGTATGATAATCGCGACAAATTAGAAGCAATGGCACTCGCTTTGATGAAGTATGAAACCATTGATAGTGATCAGATTGATGACATTATGGAAGGCCGCGAACCACGTGAGCCGAAAGATTGGAGCGGTGGAGGTTCGGCGGGTACGCCAGCTGCGCCAGTTGAGAAAAAGCCAGAGTCTGAGCGGCCTGATGCGCCAATTGGTGGACCAGCAAGCGAACACTGATACTGTTATTCTACGGGTGCTTATTTAGCGCCCGTTTTTTTAGATTAAAAAGGCAAATTATGTACGCTACTGCAACCTCAGTTTTACGTTGTGGTAAACACACCTTAGATCTCTCTAGCCCACATGTGATGGGTATTCTTAATGTTACTCCAGACTCCTTTTCGGATGGTGGTCGTTATAGTGCTTTAGACACCGCACTGCGACGTGCTGTAGAGATGCGAGCGGCAGGTGCAAGTATTATTGATATTGGCGGTGAGTCCACACGACCCGGCGCTGCACTTGTGAGTACACAGCAAGAGTTGGATCGGGTAGGGCCTTTAGTTGAGTTAATCGCGCGCGAATGCGATGTGATTATTTCAGTAGATACTTCGACTCCTGCAGTTATGCGAGAATCTGCGCGCTTGGGTGCGGGAATGATTAATGATGTGCGAGCGCTGCAGCGCGATGGAGCTATGGATGCTGCTGCGGCAACTGATCTTCCGGTCTGTCTGATGCATATGCGCGGTGAGCCGCAAACTATGCAGGAGGCGCCGTATTATGATGATGTTGCTGCTGAAGTGGCTGTGTTTTTAAAAGAACGGATAGATGCCTGTACTCAGGCAGGAATCAGTACTGAGCGTATTGTGCTTGATCCGGGCTTTGGTTTTGCAAAGAACACTCAGCATAATTATGAGCTTTTTAAACGCCTTCCAGAGTTCAACGTCTTTATGGCAGTTTAGCCTTAGCGGTTATGGCCATGGAGCGTGGGACAAAAATTTTACGTGTGCATGATGTGGAAGAAACCATGGATGTGCTGAAAATATTTAATGCGGTGCAATCCGCTGCAAGGGAATAAAATAATGGCTAGAAAATATTTTGGTACTGATGGTATTCGTGGTCGCGTAGGCGAGTCTCCAATTACCCCAGAGTTTATGTTGAAGCTGGGTTGGGCTGCGGGTATGGCTTTTCGTAAGCACGGTCGGTGCCGTATTTTAGTGGGTAAAGATACTCGCATTTCTGGTTATATGTTTGAGTCGGCATTGCAAGCTGGTTTATCTGCTGCTGGTGCTGATGTGATGTTATTAGGGCCGATGCCAACCCCGGCTGTAGCTTACTTAGCACGGACCTTTAATGCTGAAGCGGGTATTGTGATTAGTGCTTCACATAACCCACATTATGATAATGGTATTAAGTTTTTCTCGGGTCGCGGTACAAAGTTACCTGATGAAGTAGAGCTAATGATTGAAGAACTGCTTGATATGCCGATGACGGTGGTTGAGTCGAAGCAGCTTGGCAAGGCATCACGAGTAAATGATGCGGCAGGCCGTTATATTGAATTTTGTAAAAGTAGTGTGCCGACCAGCACAGATTTTTCAGGGCTGAAAATTGTTTTAGACTGTGCACATGGTGCAACTTATAAGGTTGCTCCCAGTGTGTTTAGTGAGTTGGGTGCTGAGGTTATTACCACTGCAGCCCAGCCTGATGGTCTAAATATTAATGACGGTGTCGGTTCAACCAGTTTAGGGCCGTTGCAGAAAGCTGTAGTAGAGCACGGAGCTGACTTAGGTATTGCCTTTGATGGCGATGGTGACCGCGTACAAATGGTTGACCATACCGGTGCAGTTGTGGACGGTGATGACCTTATATATATCATTGCTACAGATATTCAAGAGCGCGACCGTTTGCCTGAAGGTTCAGGTGTAGTAGGTACGTTAATGAGTAATCTAGGACTAGAGCTTGCCCTGCAAGAGCGCGGTATTCCTTTTACTCGTGCTCAAGTGGGTGACCGCTATGTAATGGCCGAGATGCTCGAGCGCCAGTGGGTGCTTGGCGGAGAAAACTCAGGACATATCCTTTGTGCACAGCACGCTACTACCGGTGATGCGATTATTGCTGCGCTACAAGTTTTGTTAGCATTACGCCGCCGAGGACAAAGCCTTGCCAAAGAGCGTTTGGCTTGGAAAAAACTGCCTCAGGTATTAATTAATGTGCGCTTTAGTGGTGATGTAGACCCTGTTAACGATGCACAGATTCAAGCAGCTTGTGACGAAGTGACTACTGCAATGGCGGGTCGTGGGCGTGTGCTATTGCGTAAGTCTGGTACAGAACCGTTAGTGCGAGTCATGGTGGAAGGCGATGATGAGGCAGTCGTTATGCAGCATGCGCAATCCTTGGCTGAAGTTGTAAAGACGGTATGTGGTTGATTTCACTTGCATCTTGTATTGCACTTGAGTAACATTTGCGCCCACTTTGAGCGAAGAGGTTTAACATGCGTCGCCCATTGGTAGCCGGTAATTGGAAAATGTATGGCACATGTGCCAGCATTAAGCAGTTGTTAAATGAATTGACTGAGCAAACAGTGCCCAACACTGTTGATGTGGCAGTGTTTCCAGGACTTATTCATTTGCAAGCTGCAATCACACAGGTTGCTGAGAACTCTATTGTTGTTGGTTCTCAGGATTGTGCTGTGCAGTTGCAAGAAGGTGCAATGACGGGGGAAACCTCGGCAATGCAACTTAAAGATATAGGCTGTTCAATGGTGCTTGTTGGACATTCTGAGCGAAGGCAGTTGCAAGATGAAACGGATAGTGTAATATGCCGCAAGTTTATTGCTGCACAAGCTGCCGGTTTAACGCCAATACTTTGTGTTGGTGAAACGCTCGAAGAGCGTGAGGCTGGAAAGGCTGCAGTAACAGTAGAGCGTCAAGTTGATGCAGTGCTTGTTGAGTTGGGTGTTGATGTTTTAAAAAATGCAGTCATTGCTTATGAGCCAGTATGGGCAATTGGTACTGGATTGACAGCAACACCTGAGCAGGCACAAGAAATACATGCGCAGATACGTGCACATGTAGAAAAACATAGCGCATCCGTTGCACAAGGTTTAAGAATTTTATACGGCGGTAGTGTTAAGGCCGCTAATGCTGCTGAGTTATTTGCTCAGGCAGATATCGATGGGGGGCTGGTAGGCGGTGCCTCCCTCAATGCAAAAGAATTTAGTGCGATATGTCGCGCTGCGGGAAGCTAGAATGCTGGAAACAGTCATAATTGTTGCACACTT
>CAJDWM010000005.1_pt1 | contig 10116 bp, 10 predicted proteins | sample 7391611 | NCBI WGS metagenome assembly CAJDWM01 (sample SAMEA7055739, study PRJEB34461) | soil metagenome | biome: terrestrial ecosystem; feature: Peninsula; material: soil | place: Antarctica | collected 2016 | reverse complement strand
TGTCGCCGCGACGCGCAATCAAGTGATTGGTCGTGATAATCAAATGCCATGGCATTTACCTGATGATTTACGCTACTTCAAACAGCGCACGCTCGGTAAGCCCATTATTATGGGGCGTAAAACTTGGGAGTCGTTGGGACGGCCTTTGCCAGGGCGTTTAAATATTGTGATTACTCGAGAAGCTGATCTAAAGCTTGAAGGTGCAGAAGTATTTGCCGAGATTGAAGCAGCATTGCAGCGAGGACAAGATTGGGCGGTGCAGCAAGGTGTTGACGAAGTCATGGTGATTGGTGGTGGGCAGCTGTACCAGCACGCGCTACCTCTTGCGCAGCGAGTTTACTTAACCCGTATTGATCTTGAGTTGGAAGGTGATACGTTTTTCCCTGTTCTGGATGCGCAGCAGTGGTTGCAAACGGATGCACAAGCACATCCGGCTCAAAATAAACAACCAGGTTATACCTTTGAGGTCTGGCAGCGCACGCAGAGCAAAACTTAAAGCGTACGGTTTAACAAATTGCCTGATAGCCGTCGGCATCTAACAACTGTTGCAACTCGTCAGGGTTGCTGGGTTGTAAGCGGTAAAACCAACTTTGATATGGGTGTGTATTGACGCCTTCAGGCGCTTCAATCAGACCTTCATTTACTGCGATAACTGTACCGTTGATTGGTGCATGAATATCAGAGGCTGCTTTAACTGATTCCACTACACCGACAGGTTGTGCAGCTGTTAGGGTGCTATCCAATGCCGGCAGTTCTAAGAATACGATATCGCCTAATGCTTCTTGTGCATGATCAGTAATACCTACGGTAACAGTGCCATCACTCTCTAAACGAGCCCATTCGTGAGTGCTGGCATAACGTAAGTCGGCTGGAATTGTGCTCATAGTATTAATTTCCTTAGCAGGTGCAATGCAGGTACTTATATTTTTTATGTGCTTATAGTGCATCTGTTTTAACAAACAGCTTAGCCGACGATAAATATAATTGTAGCTAAGCTTAAGTTCAGTGCAACATAAGGTTATTTATAGGCTATCGACTCTTTCAAAACAAGATTAAACAAGAATTTTTCCGTCTCGAACAAAGCGTGGTTTAACCACGCGAACAGGAAACCACTTATGCCGGATCTCTACTTCTGCACGGTCACCGGTGTCCATAGGTACACGTGCTAGAGCAATCGCTTTGCCTAATGTTGGTGAAAAGCTACCACTGGTTATAACACCATTGCTTTGATTATCAATACGTACCGGCTGACCTGCGCGTAATACGCCGCGTTCTTCAAGTACTAAACCCACGAGTTTTTCAGTAATACCGGTGTCTTGTTGTGCCTGTAAAGCGTCGCGACCAATAAAGTCTCGCGATTGAGGCTCCCAGCAAACCAGTCTCTGCATATTGGCAGCCAGTGGTGATACATGTTCATTGGTATCAAAGCCATACAAATTGAAACCAGCTTCCAAACGCAAGGTGTCACGTGCGCCGATACCAATCGGAGAGATGCCAGCACCGACCAATTCGTTCATAAAATCGATTGCTTGTTTAGCCGGTAGCATAATCTCTATACCGTCTTCACCGGTATAACCGGTACAAGAGATCAGCCAGTCGCCGTTTACCGCAGCCTCATGGTGTTGTAAGTTGTTAATCAGTTTGGCACGTGAAGAACTTAAAATACTGGCTAAACGCTCACGAGTTAACGGGCCTTGGATAGAAAATAGGCATAAGTCGTTACGCCAGATTACAGAGCAAGAAAAGGTTTCGGCATAGTGCTCAAGTCGAGCTTGTACCCGTTCACGGGTCAGTGCATTACTGATTAAGCGATAACCTGTTTCGGTATGAAATACCATTAAATCATCAATAACGCCGCCTTTTTTATTAAGCATAAGGCTGTGCTGTGCACTGCCTACGGTATCTAACAGAGCAACATCATTACTCAGCAGATACTGTAAAAATGCTTGAGCTTGGGCGCCTTGAATATCAAAGATGCTCATATAGGAAATATCAAACACGCCGCATTCTTTGCGCACGTGGTGATGCTCCTCTACTTGCGAGCCATAATGTAACGGCATATCCCAGCCGTTAAAGTCAACTATTTTTGCACCAAAGGCTAGATGCATATCATACAAGGGGGTACGCAATCCCATGGGATCTCCTAACCGGTCAAACCGCAGTGTTTGTACCTGGGGGGGAATTCAATCGGCGCATATTGTAGCCATGCTGCCTAAAAGCTGCACCGATGATGGTAAGTATAGCTTGTGTTTGCAAGTTCTGTATTAGTGCCCTGGACGATACGCAGAGCGACGAATTAGCAGAATTACCGGTAATAACCCTACAGCTACTAAGGTTAGAGCTGGCAAAGATGCCCGTGCCCATTCGCCTTCACTGGTCATTTCAAAAATCCGTACTGCTAAAGTATCCCAACCAAATGGACGCATGAGTAATGTAGCGGGCATTTCTTTGAGCACATCGACAAACACGAGCAGTGCTGCAGATAAACTGCCCGGCAGTAATAAGGGTAAATAAACGCGGCGAAAAAGACTTATACCACTGACCCCTAAACTGCGTGAGGCTTCGGGCAGAGACGGTTTAATCCGGGCTAAAGCACCTTCAAGTGGACCGTGTGCGACCGCCATAAAGCGAATCACATAGGTTAATAACAGCGCGCTTAAACTGCCCAATAAAATAGGCCGTCCTGCACCACCGAACCAAGAGGATAAAGGAATAACAGCGTTCTCATCCAAGTAGCTGAATGCCAGCATAATGGCGACTGCCAGTACTGAACCGGGCAGGGCATAACCTAAATTGGCAAAACCAACTATAGCGCGCATGCGACGCGTTGCCGTCATACGCTTAGCAAAAGCCAGCAACAAGGCAGCAGATACGGTAAGCGCAGCCGCCATCAAGCCTAAATAGAGTGTGTGGGTAATAAGAGCGGTATAGCGTTCATCTAGATCAAAACGACCGCGCTGCCAGAACCATGCCAGTAGTTGTAAGACTGGAATAACAAAGGCGCAGAGAAAGACCAAACCACACCATGAGGATGCCAATACTGCCTTCCAACCACGTAAAATATAAAGCGCTTTGCCGCGGGGACGCTCATTACTAGGGCGTATAGCACCGCGAGCACGGTGTTCAGAAAAAATCAGTATAGCGACAAACAACAGCAGCAAGCTGGCGAGTTGGGTGGCGCTGGATAAACTAAAAAAGCCGTACCACGTTTTATAAATTGCCGTAGTAAAGGTATCAAAGTTAAATACCGATACAGCACCAAAATCCGCTAAGGATTCCATCAAAGCCAGTGCTACACCTGCGCCGATCGCTGGCCGCGCCACAGGTAATGCCACGCGCCAAAACGCTTGCCAAGGGGTTAAACCCAAGACCCGCGCTGCTTCCATAAAACCTTTGCCCTGCGCTAAAAACGCAGTACGTGCCAACAGGTACACATAAGGATAGAAAACCAAGATGAAAACAGTAATCACCCCACCAGTGGAGCGCACTCTTGGGAACTGTATACCGCTGCCAAACCATTCGCGCATTAAGCTTTGTACTGGACCAGCAAAGTCCAGTAAACCAACAAAAACAAAGGCGAGTACATAAGCAGGAATAGCAAACGGTAGCATCAAGGCCCAGTCTAGCCAACGCCGTCCGGGAAACTCACAGAGGCTGGTGAGCCACGCTAAGCTGACGCCCAGCAGGATAACCCCAACTCCCACACCAATAATAAGAATTACTGTATTGGAAATCAGGCGGAGCATCTGCGTATCCCACAGATGATTCCAAATTTGCATATCAACAGAGTGCCAGCTCAGTAATAAAACGCTGATCGGCAAGCAGACTAGCGCGGCAAAAAATAGGGCAATTGGATACCAGCGACGTTGTGCGGGGAGGGCCACAAAAAACCTCGTTCAGTCAATAACGCTTTAAGCAATACTGCGCAGTATAACCGCCAGATTTAATTTTGGCGTTTTATACTTTTATACGTTGCTGTTTATTAGAGCAACAAAGTGCTGATTGGCGAGCTGCGAGAGTCAGTATCGCCAATCAGCTGTAGAGCATTTATAGCGTTGATAAACATGCAGAAAATTGTTCAGCTAATTTTTTTAGCAGTTGCTCATAACCGTACGCCGATACTGTAATATCTGCACCTAGTGCGTCCAGTTCTGATAATTTTACCGGTAGACCTGCAGCTAATGTATGAGCTAAGCGCGGCTGTACAGGTGGCTCGCTAAAAACACAGCTGGGACCTGCTTGTTGTAAGCGATTACGCATTTGGCTGACATGCTTTGCACCAGGTTGCAGTTCACTGGATATGGCGAAGACACCAGCATGCTCTAAATCGTAGGCGTGCTCAAAATAGTTAAAAGCCTCATGAAAGACAAAGAAAGATTTCCCCTGTAATGGCTTCAGTTCAGTTTTAAGCTGTTGGTCTAAATCATCTAAGCGCTGTGTAAACGCCTGTAAATTAGCGGCATAGAGATCAGCATTGCTTGGATCGAGCTCGCTTAAGTCGGCGCTTATACGTTGCGCTATCACACGAGCGTTGTCTGGAAGTAACCACAGATGTGCATCGAGCGCGCCCGGTTGATGGGCGTGATCATGCTCAACTAGCTCGTTAGTGTGACCGTGTTTATCCTCATGCTGATGGTTTTCAGTAAAATACTGTAGATGCATATCAGGTAAGTTTTGTACGGCGACGCTTAATTTGCTGCGCTGTTTAAGCAATCGAGGTAAGAAGTTTTCCAGATCAGGCCCGATCCAGTAAAATAAGTCAGCTTTATCTAGACGTTTGGCATCAGACGGACGCAAAACAAAATAATGCGGTGATGCTCCGGGTGGTAGCAGCACTTGTGGTTTGCCTTGACCGTCTTGAACGGCGGCAGCAATCAACTGCAATGGTTTTATACTGGTTAAAATTTGCACTTGCGCCTGAGCATTGATGCCCCATAACGATAAACAACAGATAAGTAAGAAACGAAACACTGCAGCACACTCCGTGAGTAAAGGGTAATATAATAACGTCTCTTTAAGAAGGATGCTGCAGTTATGTTAAAAACATCATCGCTGTGCGAGTCAGATCAGCACCAACACTGTATCAGCAGGGCGCTTGAGTCTGCAGAAGAAGTGTGTGCGCAACGTGGTGTACGTTTAACACCGTTGCGCAAACGTGTTTTAGAATTGGTTTGGCAAAGTCATAAACCGTTAGGTGCTTACGATATTTTAGATATGTTAAGTCGTGAAGATGGCCGTCGTGCCGCGCCACCAACGGTTTACCGTGGTTTAGACTTTTTATTAGAAAACGGTCTGATTCATCGACTGGCCTCGCTCAATGCTTATATTGGCTGCCGTCATCCTGAAGTGCCTCATGTGGGGTATTTTATGATTTGTAAACAATGCAGTAATGCTTATGAGCTCGCTGAGCATACGGCGATCGATACTGCCATCGCTACTGAAGCAGAGCTCATGGGATTTGTTGTGGAAACGCAAATGGTTGAAATATTTGGTATCTGTAGCGCCTGTCGAGAGTCTGCATGAACCCGTCCTTATTATTGCGTGCTGAACAGTTAAATTTATCGTTATCAGAACAGAGCGTCTTAGCTGACGTCAGTCTTGAGCTGGCAGCTGGTGAAATTGTTACGCTAGTTGGCCCAAATGGATCAGGTAAAACTTCATTGGTACGGGTTCTGCTGGGTTTGTTAAAGCCTGATTCAGGGAAAGTTTGGCGGGCACCGAACTTACGTATTGGTTATATGCCGCAAAAACTTGAAGTGCATGCAACCTTGCCACTTTCAGTCTTACGTTTTTTACGTTTAGTGCCGAATGTCAGTCGTGATGATGTGATTGCTGCGTTAACTGAAGTGGGCGCGGTAAAAGTTTTAAACAGCCCTTTACAGCGTATTTCTGGCGGAGAATTACAGCGGGTATTGTTGGCGCGAGCTTTATTGCGTAAACCGCAACTGTTGGTGTTGGATGAACCGGTGCAAGGTGTCGATGTTAATGGTCAACTTGAGCTATACAAGCTGATCGGTCAGTTACGTGATCGCTATGGCTGCGGTGTGCTGATGATTTCTCATGACTTACACTTGGTGATGCGCGCCACTGATCGGGTGATTTGTTTAAATCGCCATGTTTGTTGTTCAGGCCTTCCAGAACAAGTTAGCAATGATCCGGCTTTTGTTGAGCTGTTTGGCTCACAAGCAGCTAATGATTTAGCAGTTTATCACCATGATCATGATCATAAACATGATTTACATGGCTGTGTGGTAACGCCAAAAACTCACCAACATGGTCCCGATTGCACACATGCCTGATTTTCTTTTGCAGATTACCAACCTACCAGATTTTCTTTTATATGCGCTCTGCGCTGGGCTGCTATTAGCATTGGTGGCTGGGCCTTTAGGAGCGTTTGTTGTTTGGCGACGCATGGCTTACTTTGGCGATACCTTAGCTCACTCAGCGCTGTTTGGTGTTGCGTTGGGTTTGCTGCTGGATATTAATCTGGCGTTGGCCGTTATTGTTGGTTGTTTGCTGTTAGCTTTTATCTTAGTGGCTTTGCAACGACGCCAACCTTTAGCTTCAGATACTATTTTAGGTATTTTAGCGCACAGTACCTTATCGCTGGGTTTAGTGACCTTAAGCTTTATGGAATCAGTACGCGTTGATTTAATGGGTTATTTGTTTGGCGATTTACTGGCGGTCAGTGCAATTGATTTAGTCTGGATTGGTGTGGGCAGCACGATAGTTTTAGTTTGCATGATTGCCTTATGGCGACCTTTGCTGGCGATTACCGTGCATGAAGAATTAGCCCAAGTGGAAGGTTTGCCAGTGGCTAAACTGCGTTTAGTACTGATGATCTTGATGGCGCTGGTAATTGCTGTGGCGATGAAAATCGTAGGCGTGCTGTTAATTACTTCATTGCTGATTATTCCTGCTGCTGCAGCGCAACGGCATTCCCGCAGTCCTGAACAGATGGCGTTGGGAGCCACTCTAGTTGGAATGCTCGCAGTTTGTACTGGTTTAGCGATGTCTTGGCACTACGATACGCCAGCTGGACCTTCCATTGTGGTGTGTGCGGCAGCATTATTTTTAATCAGTTTTATAGTCCCGCGACGTCGTTAATGCCAAACTATGCATGAACCGCTGCATATGTTTGCAGTCGAAAAATACTATACAACGCATGAACAAAGGGATACTTAGGATGAATAAAGTACTCACTATGACGCTTATTACGGCATTTTCATTTGCCACTGCTGCTTGTGCAGCAGGCTCGCATAGTCAAACTGGCACCACGCCTAAGCTACAAGATGTTGCACCTTATCCGACAGCACAAGAAGGCCAAACTCGCCATGTTATTTGGTTGAATGAAAAAAATAATGAAGACTTATTAAAAGTGGAATTGGTGCCAGGTCAAGTCATGCTAACGGATTGTAATACCCGTAGTTTAATGGCTACTTTAACGGCTAAAGACCTACCAAACTGGGGTTATACCTATTATGAAGTCAGCGATGTAGAAGGGCCTATTGCAACCATGATGGCGTGTCCAGAAGGTTCTGAAAAAGAAGCTTTTGTTGCTGCGCAAGGTGACAACTTTACCGTGGGTTATAACAGTAAATTGCCGATTGTGGTGTATGCGCCAGAAAACGTTGAAGTGCGCTACCGCATTTGGACAGGCAGTAAACAGCTGCAATCAGCGGTCCAAAAGTAATAAAAAGGCCTACATGCTCAACATGTCAGGGTGTTTTATCTGATGACGTGTTGAGCTGTATCTTCTGCATTATTGCAGAGCAGTGTAGACTGCCAGCTGTTTGGTCGGTTGGGGATACATTACATGTCACGAATTATAGAGCGCGGCTTATTAGTCTGTAGTTTTTTTATCTTATTAACTGCGTGTCAGGGTCTTGTTAAACAGCCCAGTGCGCCTGAGAAAGACACTTTTGCCGTTGCTGAGCAGGTGTTTGAGAGCCATCTGGCTGATAACGATCTAGGCTTGGCGAATCAGCAGCTTGCAGAGCTACGTAATAACCACCCTGAAGAGCAGCGTATTTATGTTCTAAGCCAGCGTTTAGCCACTGCTTGGTTGGAAACAGGTGAGCAGGCGCTCAAAGATGGTGATGTAGAAACAGCCAGTGCTGCTTTGATGCAAGCAAAGCGTTTACTGCCGCAAGCACCCGCTTTAACTGAAGGCTTAAGTGCTGCCTTAGCAGCTGCACAAACACCCGTGTTGGAACCAGCAGTCAAGTTTAAAATCCCCGTTAAATTGCCGCCAGCAGGTAAGCAGCCGGCACAGAAAAAGCCACCCGCAGTAAGCGAACCTGTATTCGATACTGAGATTGATGAGATAAGCGTTGAGCTGCCAGTGCCGGAAACCGAAGCGCCATCTGAGCCTAAGCGCAGTACGGTTAAATCGCGTCTGATTGATGTCAATGCGCAGCAGACTGTTGTACCTATGCCGATGTTAAATATGCGTAATGACTATCAGCTTGGGCGCTTACTGGATGATGTTGCTGCCGATGTGGTGAAGTTTCGTGCGGCAGTGACCATTGAAGTAGCTGATACTCGTGATTTTCACTGGGTTGCAGCGTTACTCTCAGCGCGGGTTAAAAAACTTGATGCCAATTTTAAACCACGTTTACTAGAAGTGATTCGTGAGCATGAGCCGGCTCAGCTGATTATTATCCCCAACAAAACTTTATAAATTGTTCTAACTTAAAGCTGGAAATAACTTTTAATGCTAAGCGATGCTGGGCATACAAGCCGTTAACATCGCCCTAACAAGGTTAAACCGTGATTGAATTCCACGATGTGCATAAAGCCTATGCAGTAAATGGGCAGAGTATTGTTGCTTTACAACCCACCAATTTGCAGGTTCAGCCCGGTGAGGTTTTTGGGCTGATTGGTCACTCTGGGGCCGGCAAAAGCACGTTGTTGCGTTTAATTAATCGTTTAGAAGAGCCTACTGGCGGACATATTGTAGTTGATGGTGTTGATGTCACTGCTTTAGATGCGCAAGGCTTGCGCCGCTTTCGTCAGCGCGTGGGGATGATTTTTCAACACTTTAATTTACTGGCTTCGAAAACGGTTGCGGATAATGTCGCAATGCCGTTAAAACTGGCGGGTGAGCTGAGTAAAGTACAGATTAAACAGCGTGTGATTGAACTGCTGGCACGGGTTGGTCTAAGTGATCATGCTAATAAGTATCCGGCGCAACTGTCCGGTGGCCAGAAGCAACGGGTTGGTATTGCACGCTCGCTAGCGACAGACCCAAAAATTCTTTTGTGTGACGAAGCGACCAGTGCGCTTGACCCACAAACCACTGCGCAAGTATTACAGCTTCTTGCTGAGATCAATCGCGAACTGGGCTTAACCATTGTCCTGATCACCCACGAAATGGATGTCATTCGTCGTGTTTGTGACCGTGTTGGGGTGATGGATAGTGGCGTAATTGTAGAAAGTGGCTTGGTTACTGATGTTTTTTTACATCCACAGCATGCAACCACCCAACGTTTTGTACAGGAGTCAGAGCAGGATTCTGATCTAACACCGGGCGAAAACTACCAGCAGGTTAGTGGACGTATTGTGCGTTTAACTTTCCTCGGCGAAGCCACCTATGCACCGTTATTAGGACAAGTGGCCCGTGATACTGGGGTGGATTACAGTATTTTAGCAGGTCGTATTGGACACATTAAGGATCAAGCCTGTGGGCAACTGACTTTAGCCTTGACCGGTGGTAAAGAGCTTTTAGCTGAACAACAGTTGCGTGCCGCAGGTGTGCATGTGGAGGTTTTACGTCCATGAGTGATTTACTGATTAATATTGATTGGTATGAAATTTGGCAAGCCACACTCGACACTTTGTTGATGCTCGGTGGCTCACTGTTATTTACGGTGATTTTAGGTTTGCCGATTGGCGTTTTACTATTTTTAGTCGGTCCGCGACAAATGTTTGAACACCGCACTTTTTATGTTCTGTTGTCATTTGTGGTGAACGTGCTGCGATCTTTGCCATTTATTATTCTGTTAATTGTGATGATTCCAATTACTGTGGTGATGACCGGAACATCTTTGGGTGTTGCTGGCGCGATTCCGCCGCTGGTGGTGGGTACTACACCGTTTTTTGCTCGCCTAGTGG
>CAJDWM010000020.1_pt1 | contig 10199 bp, 12 predicted proteins | sample 7391611 | NCBI WGS metagenome assembly CAJDWM01 (sample SAMEA7055739, study PRJEB34461) | soil metagenome | biome: terrestrial ecosystem; feature: Peninsula; material: soil | place: Antarctica | collected 2016 | reverse complement strand
ATGCGCTCAAGAATGCGAATTTCTCGTTGATCAGTTTTTGCCAGCACCATATGGAAGCTGTTTGATCCAAGGTCAATGGCTGCAATCAGCGGAAAGTGTTTGAGAGCAGAGTTGGGCATGCCGCGATTCCAAAAAAATAATACATCTATCCTGCCATGCCATAGCTGATTCGCCAATTTAAATCATTTATATAGTGTGCAAGTATAGTGTGTAAGGTTAAAAAACATAAAAAATACTGCTGCGTGGTGCTGCGTTGCTTTCGTTAATGATTAAGTCAGGCTATGATTATTAACACTTTAATTTGTATCCGCCTTTACGGAGAGGTTTCATGAGCGATCACATTACTAATATTAGCGATTCGAGCTTTGAACAAGATGTATTGCAAGCCGACGGCCCTGTGCTGGTTGATTACTGGGCAGAGTGGTGTGGTCCTTGCAAAATGATTGCTCCAGTTCTAGAAGAAGTTGCGACTGAATTTGCTGGTAAAGTCAAAATTTGTAAGCTCAATATTGATGATAACCAAGCAACGCCACCAAAATATGGCGTACGTGGCATCCCTACCCTTATGTTGTTTAAAAACGGTAACGTTGAAGCAACTAAAGTGGGTGCATTATCAAAAAGCCAATTAGTCGCTTTCTTGGAAAGCCATATCTAATTGCAGCGTCAATCGCTCACATACGCTGACGTCTAGTGTGCACTTAATTAATACGCATACTAGACGCCCGCCTTTGCAAGTGGTAGATTCCACTTCTGTAGCGCTAAGCCGTTACAATTACAAGTCTGCATGCCGTCGCCGATATCTTATGCGGCTCTGAACAAACAATCGATTGTTCTCCTCGCGGTACGCCTCCGAAGCTAAATGCTTACTCATTCCCTCTAAATTATATCATCGTCATTCCCTATGAATCTGACCGAATTAAAACAAAAACCCGTTGCTGAATTGCTAGAAATGGCTGAAAAAATGGGCATAGATAATATGGCCCGTTCACGTAAGCAAGATATTATTTTCTCCCTACTGAAGCGTCATGCTCGTAGTGGTGAAGAGATTTCTGGCGACGGCGTCCTTGAAATTTTGCAAGATGGTTTTGGCTTTCTGCGTTCAGCAGACTCGTCATACCTTGCAGGGCCGGATGATATTTATGTATCACCCAGCCAAATTCGCCGCTTTAATTTAAGAACAGGCGATACCATTAATGGCAAAATCCGCCCGCCTAAAGATGGTGAGCGTTATTTCGCACTGCTAAAAGTGGATGGCATCAACTTTGACCGTCCCGAAAATGCGCGCAATAAAATTCTTTTTGAAAACCTGACCCCACTGTTCCCGACGAAACGCTTACTGATGGAAATCGGTAACGGCTCAACGGAAGACTTGACCGGTCGGGTGATTGATTTAGCTGCGCCGATTGGTAAAGGCCAACGTGGTTTAATTGTGGCACCGCCGAAAGCCGGTAAAACAATTATGCTGCAAAATATCGCCTCCAATATCACCCGTAATAACCCAGAGTGCCATTTAATCGTTTTACTGATTGATGAACGCCCTGAAGAAGTAACTGAAATGCAGCGCACAGTGCGCGGTGAAGTAGTTGCTTCGACCTTTGATGAACCACCTACACGTCACGTGCAAGTTGCTGAAATGGTGATTGAAAAAGCCAAACGTTTGGTTGAGCACAAAAAAGATGTAGTGATTTTGCTCGACTCCATCACCCGTTTAGCTCGTGCTTACAACACCGTTATACCAAGCTCCGGCAAGGTACTTACCGGTGGTGTGGATGCGCATGCATTAGAAAAACCAAAGCGTTTCTTTGGTGCTGCACGTAACATCGAAGAAGGTGGCTCACTGACCATTATCGCAACCGCTCTAGTTGAGACCGGCTCGAAAATGGATGAAGTGATTTACGAAGAGTTTAAAGGTACCGGTAATATGGAGCTGCAACTTGAGCGCCGTATTGCTGAAAAGCGCGTGTTCCCTGCGATTAATATCAACCGCTCGGGTACCCGTCGTGAAGAGTTGTTAACCACCGAAGATGAGTTGCAGCGTATGTGGATTTTACGCAAATTGTTGCATCCTATGGATGAAACCGCAGCCATCGAATTCTTGCTTGATAAGCTCAAAGACACAAAAACTAACGAAGAGTTTTTTATGTCGATGAAGCGCAGCAAGTAACTCTCGTTTTAGTATCTAAAGCTATGAACTGGTGTGTGTTTACACTATCCACACCAGTTCAGCGCTTGCTTAGCTACGGATAAAATCATGCAGTATTCTGATCTTCGAGATTTCATTCGCGGCCTTGAGCAGCGTGGTGAACTCAAGCGCATTCAAGTCCCCATATCCCCTGTTTTAGAAATGACAGAAATTTGCGACCGTACCTTGCGTAAGGCGGGTCCTGCTTTGTTATTTGAAAACCCTACGGGTTTTTCTATGCCAGTATTGGGTAATCTATTTGGTACGCCAGAACGGGTTGCTTTAGGTATGGGCGCTGAGAGTACCAGCGAGTTGCGTGAGATTGGTAAGCTACTCGCCGCTCTAAAAGAACCTGAGCCACCCAAAGGTTTTAAGGATGCGTGGAACAAGCTGCCGATGTTTAAGAAGGTCTTGGCCATGGCACCTAAAGTACGTAAAGATGGTGCCTGCCAAGAAGTAATTATTGAAGGTGAGGATGTCGACTTGACTGCCTTGCCGATTCAAACCTGCTGGCCAGGTGATGCTGCACCACTGATTACAAGTGTTAGGTCGTAATAAAGTTATTATGCGTTGGTTAAGCCACCGTGGTGGTGCTTTGGATTTCCGTGATTGGTGTCAGAAGTACCCTGATCGCCCTTACCCTGTTGCAGTGGCTTTGGGTGCTGATCCAGCGACTATTTTAGGCGCGGTAACACCAGTGCCTGATACCTTGTCTGAGTATGCCTTTGCCGGCCTGCTGCGAGGCTCACGTACCGAATTGGTGAAAGCCATTGGCAGTGATTTACAGGTGCCAGCAAACGCTGAAATCATCCTCGAGGGGCATATTTACCCCGGTGAAATGGCTGATGAAGGTCCTTACGGTGATCACACCGGTTATTATAATGAGGTTGATAGCTTTCCAGTGTTTACTGTGGAACGTATCACTCGTCGTAAAGATGCCATTTATCACAGTACTTACACTGGCCGTCCACCCGATGAACCAGCGATTTTAGGTGTGGCACTCAATGAAGTGTTTGTGCCTATTTTGCAAAAACAATTTCCTGAAATTGTTGATTTTTATCTGCCGCCTGAAGGCTGTTCATACCGAATGGCAGTGGTTACTATTAAGAAACAATACCCTGGTCATGCAAAACGCGTGATGCTTGGTGTGTGGAGTTTCTTACGGCAGTTTATGTACACCAAGTTCGTTATTGTCACCGATGACGATATCAATGCACGGGATTGGAATGATGTGATTTGGGCCATTACCACACGTATGGATCCCAGCCGTGACACCGTATTAATTGATAATACACCAATCGATTACTTAGATTTCGCATCCCCCGTATCCGGCTTAGGCAGTAAAATGGGATTGGATGCAACGCACAAATGGCCAGGTGAAACCACGCGAGAGTGGGGACGTGTCATTGAACAAGATCCAGCCGTAAAAGAGCGCGTTGATGCGCTATGGTCTGAGCTTGGTATTGATTAATACGCTCGAGCTAGCTATGCAATGCATATAGAGGAAACAGATTACGCATGAAAGTCAGGTTACAGCCATCAGGGCAGATTATTGAGCTGCTGCCTGGGGAAAAAATTATTGATGCTGCGCATCGTTTAGGTCTTGATGTACCGCAAAGTTGCCATAATGGTAACTGTCATATCTGTGCGGCTAATTTAATTAGCGGTAAAATCCTTCAAGGTGACGATGTCCTTGAGGCAGGCGAGCTGTTTACCTGTCTGGCTGAGCCATTAAGTGACTGTGAGCTGCATTGGGATGATGTATTAGCACCCAATGAGCTGGTCTTGTGTAAAGTGGCTTGTCAGCTGGTGAGTGTCACTCCATTGGGCGCTGATGTGTTTTCAGTGCACTTGCGCCTGCCTGCGGGCAAAATGGTGCGTTACCATGCCGGTCAATATATGTTGGTTGAGCGTGAGGGCGGCGAGTCCAGTGCGTTCTCTATCGCCTCTGCACCACAGCAAGGGCGCGAACTCGAGCTGCATATTTTAGCCCGAAATAATGTTGCGGTTGATTTGCTTAAGCAGCTGCAAAAAGAACGCATTGCGCGTGTGCAAATGCCGTTTGGTAATGTGCATTTGGCCGGTGCTGATGAGCATCCATTGCTGTTGATTGCAGCCGGTACTGGTATGGCACAGATGCACAGTATTATCGAATACTGTCGGACGACGCAGTTTAGTCTACCGATCCATGTGTATTGGGGCGCGCGGGTTGCGGAAGATTTTTATACCCTGAAAAACTTACCTGCTTGGCAAGCAATGAGTAACCTGCATTTTCATCAAATTGTCAGCGAAGATACCGGTTGGACTGGCCGCACAGGTCTCCTGTATGAGGCGATCTGCAGTGATATTAAGAATTTAACAGACTATCGAGTGATAGCCAGCGGCTCACCAGCTATGGTTTACGGTACTCTTGATGCCTTAGTAGCAGCTGGGATGCAGCCAGGTCAGATGCAAGCAGATGTGTTTGCTTACGCGCCTCGTCCAGAAGACGCTTAAGCGATCTTTGAACACCTTCTCTATGTAAGGGCTTGCTGCTCTTGAGCCAGTAATGCCCGCTTACGTTCCACCCCCCAGCGATAGCCAGAAATCCCGCCGTCTGCACGTAAAATGCGATGGCATGGAATGGCTAACGCTAATGGGTTAGCGGCGCACGCATTGGCTACTGCACGTACTGCTGTAGGTTTATGCAACAGCTCAGCAACATCGGTATAGCTTAGGGTGTGACCCACCGGAATACTGCGTAAGATTGCCCAAACACTTTTCTGAAAGTCGCTGCCTTGGATATCTAGCGGGAAGTTTAAAGGTGTCAGTGGCGCATCTAAAAAATCAGCTATATTTTCTAACCACGCAGCTAACGCTTGCTGATTTTTGACCAACTGCGATTTTGGAAAGCGTAGTTGTAAATCGGTATACAACTCTACTGGCGTATCGCCCAATAAAAGAGCGCAAACGCCCTGCTCGTTACGCGCTAATAAAATAGTCGCAAAAGCTGTTTCAGTCGTAGAAAACTCAATTACATTTGCCAATGAGTTAGACATATAAAACTCCATATCCAGGTGCAGTTAAGCAGGGTTGATAGCTGTTGCATGGGCCTTAAACAATACTTCAAAGCCCGCTAAAGTTCGTTCAATAATCCGTTGATCAGAAACCTCTTCTGGACGTTGTAATACTTCATGCAATAACAGTGATGTTAAGCCGTGAATGTAGGACCAGCTGGCCAGTGCAGCGCTGCGTACATCGGCACTGTTATGCGGTTGTTGAAGTATATCTGCCACCATTGTCTCCAACTTAGAAAAGGCTAATTGACGCGCTTCCCGCAGCGACTCGGGCATGTTTTCTAAGGTCAGTTCAGGGCCAAACATCAGTTGGTAGAGCGCAGGATTACGCCGAGCAAAATTGAGATAAATTAAACAAAAACCACGGATTTTGTCTTGCATTGGCAGTGCCATACTTTCTTTATCCAGCACCTGAGCCAGTTCTAAATACCCTTGACTGGCTAGCTGGGCAAGTAATTCAGCGCGGTTGGTAAAGTGATGATAAGCCGCGGTTGGGGTGACGCCAAGCTGTGTACAAAGTGCGCGCATGGATAGTTTTGTGCTGCCAACGTCTTCCAGCATGCTGCGTGCGGTGGTGAGCAATTGTGTGGCTAAATTACCAACATGGTAATTGTTGCGTGAACTCTGTGAACCGGAACGCATGTTGTGTCTCCCTGCTGAAATACATAAACGATGCTCGATATATCTTAGCACTATGTCGTATCTTGACAGTGTTAAGATGTGATTGTAGCCTGCTATCTGAGACAAATTACACAACTCTGACTTATTCAGGGTTAGCTGAATAAGTCAGTGAATAATAATAACAATATCTTTGGAGTATCAGCATGACGGAACTACATGCATGGGAAAAAAGCTACCCAGCCAGTTTACGTAACTATCAAATACCGGCTGAGTTGCTACAAGGCAACCTGACACAATTTGCCGTGCAGGGTGCGCAGCAATACCCTGAGAGCAATGCTTTTAGCATGGTGTTACCCAATGGTTTACAACACAGTCTAACCTTTAAGCAGGTGGATGATTTATCCAGCGCTTTTGCAAGCTTTTTAGTGGCGCAAGGCTTGCAGCGCGGTGATGTGGTTGCAATCCAGCTCCCGACCAGTTTGCATTATCCAGTTGCGGTGATGGGCGCTTGGAAAGCAGGTCTTATTGTGACCAATATGAATCCGCTCTACACCGCCCGTGAAGTTGCGTTGCAGATCCAAGACAGCCATGCCAAATTGTTGATTGCAGCAGATTTGTTTGCTAATAGCGTCAAACCTATTGTTGAAAAATACGATCTACAGTTAGTTGTTACTTCAATGGGGGATTTTTTCCCTGAACCGATTGCTACTGTCATTACCCAACATCTCGACGTGCAACTCGAGTTGGGTGCCCTGCAGTACTACACTTTTAGGGATGCTCTTAGTGCTGGTGAGCAATTGCCTCAGATACAGCGTGAAGCCCATCCAATTGCTTTGTATCAATACACGGGCGGTACGACTGGGCGCAGCAAAGGCGCACCTTTGACCCATAGCAATCTACTGGCTGTATTGGAAATGGCGCAGTCTTATGTCAACGCTTTTGAGATTGCAATAGAACCTGGCGAAGTCATTCTTACTGCTCTGCCTCTGTACCATATTTTTGCGTTTAACTTTAATTTCTTGCTGTTTTTCAAGTTAGGCGCATGCAACGTTTTAGTACCCAATCCACGGCCATTGAGCAACCTTAAACCAGCTTTTGAGCAGTTTAAAATTGGCTGGATGACTGGCGTTGATACCTTATATGCAGGTCTATTAGCCGAATCTTGGTTCACTAAAGAACGGCTGCATCTTAAATATGTAGTTTCCGGTGGTACTGCGTTAAGACCGAGCACGGCAACGCAGTGGCAGGAACGCATTTGTCCGATCTTTGAAGGGTATGGTTTAACTGAAACCAGTTGTTTTGTGTCGCTTAACCCACCCACTGATCAGGTGCAGTTAGGCTACGTTGGTCTGCCCTTACCCGCTTGTGAGGTGCGTATTGTGGGTGAGGGTGGACAAGACTTACCTTTCGATCAAGCCGGCGAGCTAGCTGTGCGTGGTCCACATGTGATCAAGGAATACCTAAATCAGCCGGACGAAACGGAAGCTAATATCCGGGATGGCTGGTTCTTTACTGGTGATATGGCAGTAATGGATAAGCGGGGTTTTTTGCAAATTGTCGATCGTAAAAAAGACATTATTTTAGTTTCGGGTTTTAACGTTTATCCCAATGAGGTTGAAGGGGTTATCGCTGAACATCAGGACGTTGTTGAAGTTGCAGTTATTGGACGAGCGGATGACAACACCGGTGAAGCGGTTTATGCCTATATTTGTGCGCGTAATTCCACATTGACAGCCGAAGCTATTATTGAGCATTGTCGGCAGAGTTTGACGGGTTATAAAGTACCTAAATACATTGAGTTCCGTGATGAACTACCGAAGTCGTCGGTTGGCAAAATTTTGCGTGCACAATTGCGTGATCTTTACTTCGCCAGTCATGCTAATAAAAATAAAGAAGAGGTAGTTTTATGACGTCGGTCGTTCGTCCAGAAGCAGTCAGTCAAGCCCTTGAACAATGGCATAGCATGGTGGCACAAGGTGATTTAACGGCTTTACCCAGTATCTTGCACAAGGATGCAGTGTTCCGCTCTCCCGTGGCACATACGCCCTATCCTGGCGCGCCTGTAGTTGCTTTGATCTTAAATACAGTAGTGCAGGTGTTTACTGAGTTTGTTTATTTGCGCGAGTTAGCGACTGATGACGGCTTAAGTGTAGTGCTAGAGTTCAGTGCGCAAGTTAATGGTAAGCAATTAAAAGGTATCGATATGCTTCGTTTTGATCAATCAGGCAAGATTATTGAGTTTGAAGTGATGATTCGTCCGCTTAATGCACTGCAAGCGTTAGGTGAGGAAATGGCCCAGCGTTTAGCGGCCTACTTACCTAGTAAATAACTGTCACAATCTTGTGACTGCCAACTCGCTGCTGATTGCGTTAAAATAACAAGGACACTTGAGCGAATAGGCTCAGGTAACTTGTTATTTTATTAATGGGAGCTGAGAGCAACGATGCGCGAGAAACCAATACCACCCGAAGATTATGAATGCTGTCAAAATGATTGTTCACCTTGTGTGTGGGATGGCTATTACGATGACATGGATTTGTGGCGTGCAGAGCAAGCGGAGTTGAAAAGCAAAGCAGAGCAGCTTGCTAAGGATGCAGATAGCGCCGAGTAGCACCACTCCTAAATGTTAAGGAGACTGTTATGGCAACCGGATGGGCGCATGATGGCGCCGTACAAGAGCAAATTGATAGCACCATTGACGATGCCGTAGAGCGTGCCCGTCAACAGCTGCCGCAAGGGCCGAGTGCTGAGTTCTGTGAAAACTGTGATGAGCCGATCCCTGAAGGTCGTCGGCAAGCTATTCCTGGGGTGCAGCTGTGCATCGCCTGTCAAACTTTAAAAGACAAAGAAGCCAATTATAGCGGCTACAACCGCCGAGGCAGTAAAGACAGTCAGTTACGCTGAACGAGCCGTTTAGTGATTCTGCTTAATACTGTTAATCAATGGCAGCGTTAAGCATGTTGCTGAGTTTTGCTATCTGTATCTAAGTAAATATTTGATTTGCGATATAGGTTTCCCCGCAAAAAAAGGACTACACTTTTACACCTTTTTCATTTGCGCGCTGGGGACTGAAATGACAACCGTTTTACTGGTTTTATCGTTCTTAGGCTTTCTATCAATTGTTGCTGAAGATTTAACTAAAATTGATAAAGCCAAAACAACACTGTTTTTTGGCACGCTGGTTTGGGTGTTGTACTTTATTGCGCCACCCAACGGTTTTACTACACCGCAGTTGATGCATTCGCTGAATGAAAACCTCTTAGAAATTGCCACCTTGTGGTTGTTTTTAATGGCGGCAATGACCTTTGTTGCTTATGTGTCCCATAAAGGTGTGATTGATGGCATCGTTAATCGAGTGATGCCCACGCATATGAGTGAGCGCCGTCTGATGTTAGTGACGGGCCTGTTTGCTTTTGTATTTTCTTCCATGGCCGATAATATTACCGCTACCTTAGTGTGTATTACGGTGTTGGTCAGTTTGAATCTAAACACTGAGAAACTGCTGCGTTATATCGTTTTGGTGGTGTTTGCGGTGAACTCCGGTGGTGCTGCATTGATTACGGGTGATGTGACCACTTTGATGATCTTTTTAGCCGGTAAAGTAAAAATTGCTGACCTGATTTTGTTAAGTGTCCCTGCATTATCTGCGGTATTGTTTTTAGCTTTTCTTCTCTCACGCTCACTAACTGATGAAGTGGTTTTAGTGAAGCGTAAGATTGAGATTGCTAAAGGTGATCAAATTATTGCAGGACTGTTCCTAGCCACTATTATTGGCACCATTGGTGCTAACGTAGCCTTTGGTATTCCACCTGTTTTATCCTTTTTGTTTGGCTTAGCTGTGATGTTTGTGGCGGTGCATTTCTTAAATAAAGATGAACCCGTTTTGGAATATATCCGCAAAATTGAGTTTGATACCCTGATTTTTTTCTTAGGGGTGTTGCTGTTGGTTGGGATGCTAAAAGAGCTGCATGTACTGGAGCACTTCCCTACTCTGTATGAAAAATTACCAATTATCGTGGCTAACTATTCAGTAGGTCTATTCTCGGCATTGATTGATAACGTGCCTTTGACGGCTGCTTTGTTGAAGTCAGGTATTGATATGACGGAAGGCCAATGGCTCACTCTGACCTATTCTGTGGGCGTGGGTGGTTCGTTGTTGGCGATTGGTTCTGCTGCGGGTGTAGTTGCCATGAGCAAAATATCAGCACTCAGTTTTATGGCTTACTTGCGCTATTTCGGCTATTTAATTTTAGCCTACACCTTTGGTTTCTTCGGTGTGGTGGTGGTCAGCTATTTTTTATAAGTAAGCGTCAAGAATTAAAGCCAGCTGGTTGTGCTGG
>CAJDWM010000031.1_pt1 | contig 10242 bp, 12 predicted proteins | sample 7391611 | NCBI WGS metagenome assembly CAJDWM01 (sample SAMEA7055739, study PRJEB34461) | soil metagenome | biome: terrestrial ecosystem; feature: Peninsula; material: soil | place: Antarctica | collected 2016 | reverse complement strand
GTGTGTGCAGCACGAGACCGGCAACTGCAACGTCAAGGCTGCAGTAATGCACAATTGGACTTGAATGCATTATTAAAACACTGCGTGCTTTTGGAAGAGGACCGTACTTGGCTGGAACAAGCCAGTGAACGGTTAAACTTATCACTGCGCGCCACTCATCGAGTGCTAAAAGTAGCGCGGACTTTGGCAGATCTGCAAGATACCGCAGCAATTGCTCGTGACCATCTGGCTGAAGCGCTGCAATATCGTTTTAGCGAGCCCAAATAAAATGATCGAGACGCGTTTCTTATAAATGCGTCTCGATCATCCAAGTCAGTCTGCTTTTGGTTTAGGTTTTTTCGGCATTAAGTACTTCATTAAGCCCTGAAACCACATTACCAGCATGGTATCGCCTTGGATTTTGATATTTTTATCCTGAATACCCTGCATAAATGCCAGCTGTTTATTTTTCGCCTGCATGGTGTCATAACCAAAGGGAGCATCTTTAAAACCCAATGAAAATGCCGGTTCTGGTGCAACACCGGAATGACTTGTTAGACGATTATTTTTCACTACAAAGTGACGAGCCACCTTGCCATCTAGAGTATGCAACATAAAGGTTAAGTCTTTACCGTCCAGTTGCTTCTGAAAATCAGGGTTGGTTTTGCTGGCCTTGCTCATCATGCGGCCCAGTATCCAAAGTAAAAAACGAAATTTCATCAAAATTTTCCAAGTAGTGAATGGACAGCATTTTAAGCTAAAACAGCATCAAAACGGTATTTTTTATAACGATTCTAGTAGTTTGTAGCGTGCCCTGTCTTAATCCATGACAGTCCAAGGCTATCGCGCAACAAGACAGAATAACGGTTTACTCGCTAACAACTTCTTTCAGCTGCTTACCAGGTTTAAACGCAACAGTATTACTGGCTTTAATTTCCAATGGCTGACCGGTTTGCAGGTTTTTACCGGTACGTGCACCACGATGACGCTGCACAAACGAACCAAAGCCTACCAAGGTGACTGTATCGTTGTTCGCCAACGCAGTCGTAACCTCTTGCAAAATTGTATTTAACGCACGACCTGCTTGTTCTTTATTAAGGTTGGATTTTTCCGCAACCGCTGCTACCAGTTCGGGTTTGCGCATGTAAAACCTCATTTCTTATTGTTAAGTTGTATCCTGATGCCTCTAAAAGTTGGACACCCTATGCCTGTCTAAATTAAGACTGGTGCAGCATCGCACGCCAATTACTGACTGACTAGCCTTATAATGTTTTCTTTATGACTTTTCTGGCGCCCGTCACCATCTTCTATCTTATGCAACTCAAATACAGCAGATCAGTCTAGCTAGACAGTCTATAGTTGCGCGCAAATCATCAATTAATGCGTGCTAAACTGGGGTCACATTTTCAGCAAATAATAAGTAGCACTGTGTCTTCTAATACGTTAAGCGCCACTGCCACTGATTGGCACACCAATTCCACCTCATCAGCCGCCTTAAATGATTGGCTGTTCGATCAAGGCTCGTTAACCCAGCGCCTGACTCAGCTGTGTCGCAACCAATTTACTGTGGAAGTACTTGCTGAAGGGTGGCAAACCTTAACCGACGATGAATGTCATGCACTGAATATCCCTAACAACAGCTGCGGCTGGGCACGTGAAGTGTTTTTATGTGATAAACAACGACCTTGGGTGTTTGCCCGTAGCGTGGCCAGCCAAGCAGAATTGCAAGCTTCGAGTTTTGATATCAGCCAACTGGGTACGCGCTCTTTAGGTGAGCTGCTATTTAGCCACCAAGCATTCAATCGTGGCGAAATGTATATTTGTCAGATGCCCTGTTTACAATTGCCTGAACGCACTCAACAACTGGCCGCTCCACAGAAATATCTCTGGGCGCGCCGCTCATGTTTCCAAAAAAACACCCTAGGTGTGCTGGTGGCTGAGGTTTCAGCCTTTAACATTCTTTAATCACGGCTACACTCAGCCTATCTAATACCGCTATCACGGAGCTTTTTTATGTATCAACAATTGCTTAAGTCCTTTAACCGACTGCATCCCAGAGCTTGGGATTTTATTCAGTTGATGCGCTTGGACCGTCCCATTGGCATCTATTTATTGATGTGGCCAACTTTATGGGCGCTATGGATTGCCGGTGATGGCGCGCCAAGTACTAAAAACATTATAATTTTTGTCTTGGGTGTAATTTTAATGCGTTCCGCAGGTTGTGCCATTAATGATTTTGCTGATCGCAAGATTGATGGTGATATTACCCGCACCAAAGATCGGCCAATTATCACTGGACGCGTGACCGCTAAAGAGGCGTTAATCACCGCTGCTGTGCTAGCTGGGATAAGCTATTGTTTAGTACTTTTCACCAACAGCCAAACAATCTACTGGGCATTTCTCGCAGTGGGTTTAGCGGCGCTTTATCCATTTACCAAGCGCTATACCTATTACCCGCAAATAGCGTTGGGCTTGGCGTATTCCTGCAGTATTTTATTAGCTTTTAGTGCAGAACAAGGCTCAGTGCCGAATGCTGTCTGGTTGATTTATATTGCTAATATGCTCTGGACCGTTGCTTATGACACTTACTATGCAATGAGCGACCGCGAAGATGATTTAAAAATCGGCGTCAAATCCACTGCTGTACTGTTCGGTGAAGTCGATCGTTATATTATCCTAGCCTTACAAGTCTGTGCTTTATTGCTACTGATGCGCGCTGGTCAAAGCTTTGATCTAGACGGCTATTTCCATATGGGTTTACTGGGTGCTTTAGTCTGCTTTATCTGGGAGTTTATCCACACTCGTAAACGTGATGCACAATCGGCATTAGAAGCTTTTCTACACAATCACTGGGCCGGTTTCTCTATTTTACTGGGTATTATTGCGTCCACTTAGTTGTATCAGGGGTTACCGCTGAGGGTTGTTTGCAACAGTCGTACCCCGCTTCCTGTCTGCTTCAATCCAGCAAAACTTTTGCTGGATTGAAGCCGTTGTAAAATGCTTTTAGCAAATTATCTGCAAAAATAAATGTAATTTTTCATAAAACTACGGATAAATATTCTAATTTCGCAGTCAACACTTGTGCTGAAGTGCATTTCTATCTTTATAGATTGCATGCAAATAAAAATAAACTAGAAGAGGCATGGAAATATTATGATCCGTAAACTAGCTTTAGCAGCCGCACTCACTGCACTCGCTGTGCCTGCATTTGCCGACGACTGTGCAGTAACAATTGAAGCAACTGACCAAATGACTTGGGATACTTCACAGATTGATGTGAAGAAAAGCTGTGAACAATTTACAGTTAACCTAAAGCACGTGGGTAATTTGCCTATTGAAAGCATGGGCCATAACTGGGTGCTATCTAAAACTGAAGGCCACGAAGAGATCGCTCGAGAAGGTACGGCTCTCGGCTTAGAGAAGAACTACGTCGATGATTCAGATGAGCGTGTTCTCGCGCACACCAAAGTTATCGGTGGCGGTGAAGAAACCAGCGTTACTTTTGACGTGAGCATATTAGAAGAAGATCAAGATTACTCTTACTTCTGCTCATTCCCACGGCATCCCTTAAGTTAAAAAACGCATCTTCGCAAAATAGCGTTTCATACCTGCATTCACAACTGAAATCATACAACAAGTCAGCAAACTGAGTCACTTTTTCACATCCTTGCCAGTGCTGAACGGCGAAATTTTGTGGCATACTTGCTAAATTATACTGACGATGCTCACGCACCACTCATAATAAATGGATAGATAAGGTTGGCACTGTGAAGACTATTTATCCCTCTACAGAAAGCCTCACCGTTGAATTTAAAAGTGATCGCAACGGTTATCCCGATCAAGAGTTGATCGAGGCACTGACTTGCTTGGCAAATACTGCTGGTGGTGAGCTATGGCTAGGGATGGAAGACAATGGCACACCCAGTGGTGTGCACCGCAAACATCAAAACATTGCTCATTTAACTGCACTGATTGCTGCACAAACACGACCCGCTTTAACGGTCACTGTCAGTTTGCATTCAGTTAGAGGTGTTTTGGTTGCAAAAATTCTTGTGCCGAAATCTAGCACTATGATAGCGACCCTCGGAGGGGTTTACTTACTACGCCGTTTAAAACCCGACGGAACACCTGAGTGCATCCATATCGATCCGGACGGTTATCAATAGGGTTTAAAATCATACTACCTGCGCGGTTCTGACGAACGCATAGCCGACGCAGGTGTTGTATCAATAAAGTGTTACTTAAACTTGTGCTTCGCCGTTACCTTGCTCACGTTCTTGCGTGCGTTGTAACTCTTGCGCATACAGTGCATCAAAGTTAACTGGTGCTAACATCAACGCTGGGAATGAACCACGTACCACAAGGCTATCGATGGTTTCGCGAGCATAAGGGAATAACAGACCTGGGCAGAATGCACCCAATGCGTGAGATTTAGATGCTTCATCTAAACCTTGAATCAAGAAAATACCGGCTTGCTGTACTTCAGCAATAAAGGCAACTTCTTCTCCGGTTTTTACCGTAACGGTGATAGTCAAAACAACTTCATGGAAATCACCGTCTAAACCACGCTGACGGGTATTAAGATCCATTTCAACATTCGGGCTCCAATCTTCACGAAAGATTTCAGGGCTTTTTGGCGCCTCAAAGGATAAATCTTTAACGAAAATACGTTGCAAAGAAAACTGTGGTGTTGTCTCTTCTTGTGCAGCTGCAGTGTTGTTTTGTTCAGTCATTATTCTGTTGCCCCTTAACCTTAAATATAAATTATATTGTTTATTTTATCAGCCAACGCATCTTGTACAGGATCAGCGACGGGCTTTCTAGCCTGACTATTTCGCGATTAAAGCGTCCAGCTTGCCAGCACGTTCAAGCGCAAACAGCTCATCACAGCCGCCCACATGCAGCTCATCAATCCAAATCTGCGGTACTGAGGTGCGTTTGGCTTTTTTTGCCATTGCCGCACGTACATCTGGTTTACCATCGACACGAATTTCTTCAAAAGCGATGCCTTTTTTCTCTAGCAAAGTTTTTGCGCGAACACAGAAAGGACACCAGTCGCTGGAATAGATAATTACTTTAGCCATTTTATTTCACCACAGGTAGGTTTTCGCTGCGCCAGCCAGTAATACCGCCGGATAAACGTGCTGCTGTATAACCTTCTTTTTTCAACTCTGAACACGCACCACCAGCATTCACACCGGAAGCACAGACGACGATAATAGTTTTCTCTTTATGCTTTTCAAGCTCAGCCATACGGGTTTTAAGCTGATCGCTACTGATATTTTCAGAACCCACAATATGCCCATTCTGAAACTCTTTTTTCGGGCGAATATCAAGAATAAATGCTTCATCACGATTCACCATAGCGGTGAGCTCACGCGTATTTAAATTGCGTCCTGAATTTCGCGATTGTTGTAAAATAAGCAGCACTAGAATGACAAGAAAAGCTCCACTGAGCATATAGTGCGCAGTGATAAACTCAAGAAATTTAGCAAGCGTATCGGTAAACATAATTGGCACCCAAAGCGTTAGAATTAGCAAAGTATACACAGACCTGCGCATTCTCTGCACTACTAACAATGACGTACAGACTACATCCAGCTAAACTTAACCTATAATTTTTTATTTACTTGCGAGCTTATTCTTATGGATGCCACGCCTAAACCTCTGGTTTTAGTTATTCTCGACGGTTTTGGTCATAGCGACAGCCCTGACTACAACGCCATTTATAGCGCCGATATGCCGGTGTATAAGCAACTGTGCAAAGAACATCCCAACGGCCTAATTTCTGGTAGTGGCATGGATGTAGGCTTGCCCGACGGACAAATGGGTAACTCTGAAGTAGGTCATATGAACCTCGGAGCGGGTCGTGTGGTGTATCAAGATTTCACCCGCATTACCAAAGCGATTCAAGATGGCGATTTCTTTAGCAATCCAGCCCTGACCAAGGCCGTTGACCAGGCTACTGAGCGCGGTAAAGCCGTGCATATTTTAGGTCTGCTCTCGGAAGGCGGCGTACACAGTCATCAGGATCACTTAATTGCGATGATTGAACTGGCTGCACAACGCGGTGCTGAGCAGATTTACTTACATGCGTTTTTAGACGGTCGTGATACGCCACCGCGCAGCGCAAAACCATCCATTGCAGCCATTGAAGCAGCCTGCGCAAAACTGGGTAAAGGTCGTATCGCCAGTTTGATTGGTCGTTACTATGCTATGGACCGTGATAATCGTTGGGATCGCGTAGAAAAAAGCTGGAAGCTGATTGTTGATGGTCACGCTGCGTTTCAAGCCGATAGTGCTACTGCCGCACTGGCTGCTGCCTATGCTCGCGATGAATCCGATGAGTTTGTGCAAGCCACCAGCATTGGTAAGCCTGTCAAAGTTGCCGATGGCGACAGCGTGATCTTTATGAACTTTCGTGCCGACCGAGCCCGTGAGCTCAGCCACGCTTTCTTAGACGAAGACTTCTCTGGTTTTGCCCGTCAACGCAAGCCGGCGCTCAGTGAGTTTGTGATGCTGACTCAATACGCGGCTAATTTGCCTGCACCCAGCGCATTTGCGCCGACTGCACTGGTAAATGTGTTGGGCGAATATCTGGCAGATCTGGGTAAAACTCAGCTGCGTATTGCTGAAACAGAAAAATACGCTCATGTAACCTTCTTTTTCTCCGGTGGTCGTGAAGAGCCATTCGTCGGTGAAGAGCGGATTTTAATTCCATCACCGAATGTCGCCACCTATGACTTGCAGCCGCAAATGAGCGCGCCAGAAGTCACTGACCGTATTGTTGAAGCCATTGAACAGCAAAAATACGATGTAATTATAGTGAACTATGCCAATGGCGATATGGTCGGTCATACTGGTGTCTTCTCAGCGGCAGTAAAAGCCGTAGAATGCCTTGATGCCTGCCTCGGCCGCATTGTTGGCGCGCTGGATAAAGTGGGCGGTGAAGCATTAATTACGGCTGACCACGGTAACGTTGAACAAATGGAAGATGAATCCACCGGTCAAGCCCATACGGCACACACCTGTGAGCCAGTGCCTTTTATTTATGTGGGTAAACGTGCTGCTCGTATTCGCGCCAATGGCGTACTGGCCGATGTTGCGCCGACCATGCTGACCTTAATGGGTCTGCCGATCCCAACAGAAATGACCGGGCGCACTATTGTCGAGTTAGACTAGCGTTAATCAACACTGCGTGATCGCTATCCAATCAGCGTCACGTAGTGTTTAATTCTATGGCTTAGTCTGCTGTGTGCCGCACAGTTTTTAGGCATAATCAAATTTTTGTATTCACCAGGTTAATCTACGCCATGCTCCGCATATTTTTCTGTATTTTACTTAGCTGCACAGTCACTGTTGCCGTGGCGAATGATCAGCGCACGCAAACTAAGCAACAAATTGCCAAAGCAGCAAAAGATGTTGCTGAGCTAAAAAAACAACTGGGTAAAATTAAGCAAGAAAAATCAGTTGCTGAACAAGCATTAAGAAAAACTGAAACAGAAATTGGTCAGTTAGAAAAACAGGTTAATGCACTTAAGCAGGAAGAAAGAGAAACCGAACAAGAACTGGTTTCTCTCGATAAGCAGAAAGTAAAGTTACAAGATGCGCGCAAGGAACAGCATAAGCTGATTGCTATTCAAGCACGTGCGGCTTATCAAGCGGGCCAACAAGAACCGCTGCGTCTGTTGCTGAATCAACAACAGCCGGAAAAGTTCTCGCGTAATCTGACTTACTACCAATATATTGGCCAAGCACGTCAGCAACAAATCAATGAATTCAACGCTACACTGCAACAGCTGGCGGATATTTCAGAACAAATCACCGAACAACAACGCATGCTTGCGCAGCAACGCAGCAGTTTGGCAGAAAAACAAGACTCTCTAGAAACTCTACGCAAGCAACGTCAACAACGGGTAGCGGCAATCACCCAACAGCAGCGTAAAGAAACCCAATCACTGAAAACCCGGCAAGCGGATCAGGCTGAGCTCAATAAGGTATTAAAAACCATTGAGGAAACTTTGGCTCGCCAGGCCCGTGAAGCGGCAGAAGCCGAACGTCGTCGCCAACAACGCCTTGCAGAACAGCAACGCCAGCAAGCAAAAAGCTTTATTGGCAAAAACTCATCAAGCAAAGCTGGTAAACAACCAAGCAGCCCAATGGTTTCAACGGCTCTGACCCATAAGGGCGGCTCGTTTTCTAGCGTACGCGGTAAGCTGCCGTGGCCGGTCAATGGTCGCCTGATCGCTCACTTTGGTAGTGCCCGTGGTGATAACCGGACAAAATGGGATGGCGTGTTAATCAGTTCACAAGCAGGCACGCGAGTGCGCGCAATTCACTCAGGTCGTGTAGTATTTGCTGATTGGTTACGCGGCGCTGGCTTATTGGTAATTGTTGACCACGGCGACGGTTACCTTAGTCTGTATGGTCACAACCAAAGTTTATTAAGTAAACCTGGCGATATTGTGCAAGCTGGTCAAGCAATTTCGACAGTAGGCAACACTGGTGGTCGTGATCAACCAGCGCTGTATTTTGCGATACGGCAAAAAGGACAACCTGCTGATCCGGCCAAGTGGTGTCGCACCCAAGGCTAAGCAGGAATGCAAAATTCACTAGGAGTTACTTTCTCATGCCCTTTACTAGAAAACGTTTAGCCTCAACGCTATTAAGCACTCTGCTGGTGCTGGGCTTGTTTAGTGCAGGCGCAACTGCCGCAAGCAACTCTGCCGTGACGCCTGAACCCAGCGAAACCTTGCCTCTCAATGATCTGCGCACCTTTGCCGAAGTCTTAGAACGCATTAAAACTGCCTATGTTGAGCCCATTGACGATAAAACCTTATTTGAAAATGCCATTAAAGGCATGCTTAGCAATTTAGACCCCCACTCCAGCTATTTAGATCCTGATGCTTTTCGCGAGCTACAAGAAAGCACCAGCGGCGAATTTGGTGGACTGGGTATTGAAGTCGGCTTAGAGGATGGTGTGCTGCAAGTGATTGCCCCCATTGACGACACCCCTGCTGCTGCTGCCGGTTTGGAAGCACAAGACTTAATTATCAAAATTGATGATCAATCCACTAAGGGTTTATCTTTAATGGAAGCGGTGAAAAAGATGCGCGGTAAACCCGGCACCAGTATCCGCTTAAGCATTGTGCGTGATGCGCGTAAACCATTTGATGTCACCCTAAAGCGCGCCATCATTAAAAGTCGTAGCGTGAAAAGCGAGTTACTGGAAGAAGGTTACGGCTTTATCCGTGTTAGCCAATTCCAAGTCAATACTGGTGCAGAAGTGGCTAAAGCCCTAAGCAGCCTAAAGAAAGAGAATAAAGGTAAAGCGCTTAACGGACTGGTCTTAGATCTGCGCAACAACCCTGGCGGCGTCCTGCAAGCCGCTGTAGAGGTCAGCGATCACTTTTTAAGCTCTGGCTTAATTGTCTATACCAAAGGTCGCTTAGCCAACGCTGAGCTGAGTTTCTCGGCAACTGCAGAAAATGCCAGCGGCAACGTGCCTCTAGTGGTATTAATTAACGGTGGCAGTGCTTCAGCCTCTGAGATTGTGGCCGGCGCATTGCAAGACCATAAGCGTGCCGTGGTCATGGGTACGGACAGCTTTGGTAAAGGCTCGGTACAAACCGTTTTACCATTGAATAATGATCGGGCACTCAAACTGACCACAGCGCTGTATTACACGCCAAACGGCCGCTCCATTCAGGCACAAGGTATTGTTCCGGATATTATTGTTGAGCAGGCTAAGATCAGCCAAGAAGATACTGTACTCGGGCTTAAAGAAGCTGATTTAGCCGGTCACTTAGGCAATAGCAGTGCTAATAAGCGCAAGGTCAGTAAAGATAAAGCGCCGCGCATGCAAGATCAGGACTATCAGATCAATCAGGCGATTAACTTGCTCAAAGGTCTCAATGTTCTAAGCAGCTCTAAAGCTAAATAAACATTACGCGCCTTTTGCGCAGGCAATAAAAAACGGCATCTCAGCGCTTAGCCCAGATGCCGTTTTTATATGTTAGTGACACTGCCTTTAGCGAACCACAATACCTTGGCTGGCTAGATACTCTTTAGCTTCTTGGATGGTGTACTCACCAAAGTGGAAAATACTTGCGGCCAGTACTGCGTCGGCTTTACCTTGCAAAATACCTTCTGCTAGATGCTGCAGATTACCCACACCACCTGATGCGATAATGGGGATGTTCACCGCTTCGCTAACTGCGCGGGTAACGCCCAAGTCAAAGCCGTTTTTCATGCCATCTTGAT
>CAJDWM010000030.1_pt1 | contig 10371 bp, 11 predicted proteins | sample 7391611 | NCBI WGS metagenome assembly CAJDWM01 (sample SAMEA7055739, study PRJEB34461) | soil metagenome | biome: terrestrial ecosystem; feature: Peninsula; material: soil | place: Antarctica | collected 2016 | reverse complement strand
TATTACTGTAATTATTGATCCACAAGGCGCACGTACTGCGACTCGCGCGACGACTACTACGCGCACACGTAAACCACGTAAAACCAAACAGTACAACAACCCCAACACAGGCGAAGTGATTGAAACCAAAGGTGGCAACCATAAGATTTTAAAAGAATGGAAAGCTAAATGGGGTGGTGACACTGTTGAGTCTTGGGTGACCTTGCTTGACTAAGCATTGCTACTGCTAAGTAAGCTATATGTAAAACGCCCTGCATGCAGGGCGTTTTTTATTATCACTAACTTATTATTTAACAAGCATCACTATCTATAGTTGAAAGCGCTGTTGTATTTCATGTACATAATGACGCCATGCTTGCACTGCAGGGTTCACTTGCTGCTCTGGAGTCAACTCTGCATAAGCAGAAAGATAGTCGGCAATATTAAGTGGTGCCCCTAAATGCTCCCCAGTTAATCGAGAACGGCAAAATAATGCCCACTGTTGCAGCTCACTTTCGCTCAATGTATATGGGTAATTACGGCCTCGATAACGAAATAACAACTCAAGCAAACGCGCATCGTCAAAAGGCCAAAAGTCAGGCTGCAACCGCTCCGGCTCAGTGCGCCGCAATTTTTCACACATCTTGCGATCACGCGGACCTAAAAACCCAGCATAAAGTTGCTGCTCTGGATCCTGCTCAGCAAACTCACGCTGGTCCTGATAAACAATTTTCAACTTATCTTGCCATTGCGTAATATTTTCTTTCAACAGTTGATAATTTGTTTGCCAGCTCGAGTGATCAAAAGCCAAACGTTGATAGTCTTCTTCACGCAATACCGCCAACGGTGCAATCACTGGGCTTTTATTAATATGAATAAGCTTTAATGGAATCGGCAACTCGTTATCAGCCAAGTCCGCATGACGGGTATACAGCCGCGTCTTAAGCGCCTGCGCATCAAGTTCAAGCAGCGGTGTTACATCAGCATGCAAGTCACATACAATCAATGCATTACGATTGGTGGGATGCCACGCCAACGGCAACACCGGTGCCAAGCAATGACGCTCAACTGGAAACATCCCAGACACATGCAAAACAGGCTGCATTAAGCGAATACGCTCTAACACTGCATCCTTACGGCGCAAGCCGTATAAATAATCAAATAGTTTGGGCTGCTTCTCACGCAATAAACGCGCCACTGCAATAGTAGCTCGCACATCGGCTAAGGCATCGTGCGCCTGACCGTGATCAATCTGATTGGCTGCTGTAAAGCTCTCAAGCTTAAAGCTGACCCTTCCTCCATGCTCAGGCCAATTAATCCCTTCTGGCCGTAAAGCCCAAGTGCAACGCAAGACATTAATTAAATCCCAACGGCTATTACCGCCTTGCCATTCCCGCCCATAAGGATCATAAAAATTACGGTATAAAGTAGCGCGAGTCATTTCGTCATCAAAACGTATGCTATTAAAACCAGCAGTACAGGTGTTTGGTTGCATCATTTGCTGATGCAATTGCTCAATAAAATCAACTTCTAAAAGCCCTTGCTGCTGCAAAATATCAGGACCTATACCTGTAATAAGGCTCGACATCGGATGCGGTAAAATATCATCAGCCAGCTGGCAGTAGATATTGAGTGGCTCACCCACCTCTTCAAGTTGTTCGTTGGTACGAATACCCGCAACTTGTATTGGCCGATCACTGTGCGGCTGAATACCTGTGGTTTCAAAGTCATACCAGAAAATACTGCCCGTCACTATTTTGCTCCTTCACTATAAACTGAGTCTAGAAACACCCTAACAATTTACCTTGTATATTTCTTGGTTGGCAGAACAGCATTAGCAATGCGCTCTTAAAATGATGCAACAGCAGGCTGCTGTTCAATAGCATTTACTATAGACATTAAATAGCCCGATGCATGCTAAGTTTTACCTCTTACCGCCAAGCTGTAAGTGAAACTCTGCTTAGCATGACCAGCGAACCGAACATACTGATCTAAAAAACAGGGGCAATGCGTGTATTTTGCAGTCCAAGCATACAGCGAGGTAATAATGCAGCGCTCTATTCTGTTTAGGTCTACGTACGGTCGCATTTAACTCATATAAAAACAGTTATACTGATTCACAAGAGTTTATATAAAGTACAAGTTAGGCTAGGGCCTGTTGACGTTTCATTACATCGGCAGCCATAAAAACCCACAAGCCATAGCGACGACGCTTTGATAGTTACGTTTTAATTTATCATAGCGCGTGGCGAGCCCACGAAATTGCTTTAAGCGCGCAAACGCATTCTCAACCAAATGACGATGCCGATATAACGACCCATCCATGCCATTATTACCTATCACTGAATTTGACCTCCTTGGAATCACAGCACAGGCACCTTTACTTTTAATCTGTTCGCGAATCTTGCGACTGTCATACCCTTTGTCCGCCACTATTGCTGTCGAGGGCGGCAATTGTTCAATTAATTCGCTTGCCGCTGTGCTGTCATGAATCTCACCACCGGTTACTGTAAATTCAATCGGTAAGCCATAACTATCAACAGCTAAATGAATTTTCGTAGTATGTCCTGCTCGACTTTTACCTACAGCCTGCGGCTCGCAACCCCGAGCGCCGGCGCTATGTTGGTGGGCTTTTACATAACTACCGTCAATAAACTCCCACTCAGTATCTGGTTGACTGACTAACTTTTTAAATAGCGTCATCCATTTGCCTTTTTTTGACCACTCATTGAATTTTTTATACACCGAATTCCATCTGCCAAAAAAAGAGGGTAAGTCTCGCCATGGACACCCTACTCGCAGCCGATAAAACATGCCTTCAACCATCATGCGCAAGCCGCGCTTGTTATAAATGTTCTCTTGAAGCATCATTCTCTTGAGCTTCGACCAGTGCTCATCACTGAGCATGAACCGGGGCATAGCAGACTCGTTTTGTTTTTAGTGTAGGAGCTTAAATATGATGAGTTTGCTTTTTTTATTCAATGACTTACGCGCAAACGTCAACAGGTCCTAACAACCAACAATATTCTTATTAGCCTAGCAGCGGCTATAAAATCACACGACCTTGTTCATCAAGCTGTAAACGGCGACCCGGATCTTCATCCATACGCACTGTACGCACCTTGCCACCTAACTCATAACTCATAACTCATAACTCATAACTCACATTATAGCCGGCAATTTTCTCACTGGTATCGTACTCAGTATTACAACGACGCTCAGCAGCCGTATAGGTATTATTCTGCTGCAGATGCTCTTGGGTTTTATTACCCGCGTAACCGCCACCTAATGCACCCGCTACAGTTGCCACTTCAGCGCAACTCGGGCCGCTTATAATGCTCTAGGTCGCATAGACGCAACCTGCTGTTACTGCAACCGCACCTAGCGCACCACCAATCAACATCAATTTATTCATTCCAATTCTCTCAAACAGATAACCTCATACGATTACAACGTAAAAAGCCGCACAAGTTCACACCTGCACGGCTTTTATATTATTTAATGCACGCCTCCTCCAGAAAGCACTGCATCAACCTTATCGTTCTAAGGCATTTCATCAACCTCTTCAGTGCTGACTGGCGGTATCAAATCTTCTACCGTCAACTTCAACCAAATCAGGAAGATACTAGCGATATACACTGATGAATAGGTGCCCGCAGTGATCCCAATAAACAACGCAAAAGCGAAGCCCCAGAGGTTATCACCACCAAAAACTAACAACGCACCCACCGCTAACAACGTAGAGATAGAAGTCGCCAAGGTGCGCAGTAATGTCTGCGTGATCGAGATATTAATATTCTCAATTAATGACGTATTGCGTAAAAAACGAAAGTTTTCACGAATACGGTCAAAGACCACAATGGTATCGTTCAGAGAATAACCAATAATCGCCAGAATCGCGGCCAATACGGTCAGGTCAAAAGTCAGCTGTAGGTAAGAGAACACGCCCAAAGTGATAATCACATCATGAAAGAGCCCCACAATGGCGCCTACGCCGAATTTCCACTGGAAACGAAAACCCAAGTAAACCATGATTCCAGCCAGAGCCAGAAGCATGCCCAAACCACCTTGGTCACGAAGCTCTTCACCCACTGCTGGACCAACGAACTCGACACGTTTAACAGTCACTTGGCTACCTGCATCTTGACGCAAAACATCAGCCACTTTATTACCCAGCTCCGGATCATCACCCGGCATACGCACCAAAACATCATTGACAGCGCCAAAGCTCTGTACAACAGCGTCAGGATAATCGCCCTCTTGCAGCTGGCTACGAATTTTATTTAAATCCGCAGCCTCCTCATAGTTGAGCTCGATTAGCGTACCGCCAGTGAAGTCCAAACCAAAATTGAGGCCTTTAACAGCTAAACTGCCGAGCGAAGCTAAAACCATTATCAAGCTGAAGATGAACGCTATACGGCGCACACCCATAAAGTTAATTACACGTTTCATGATTGCCACATCCTTAAATCCACAGCTTCTTGACGTCACGGCCACCATACATCAGGTTAACCATGGCACGTGTCACCATAATTGCAGTGAACATTGAGGTAATAATTCCCAGCGATAAGGTTACCGCAAAGCCTTTAATTGGACCCGTTCCCATTGCAAACAGGATCGCACCAACCAAGAGCGTTGTCAGGTTACCGTCAACAATCGCTGAGTAGGCTTTATCAAACCCTTCATGAATTGCGCGCTGTACCGACATGCCATTGTTAATTTCCTCACGGATCCGCGAGAAAATCAGCACGTTAGCATCAACCGCCATACCCATCGTCAAAACGATACCGGCGATACCTGGCAGGGTTAAGGTTGCACCTAGCAGAGACATCATTGCCAATAAGTTGACCATGTTTAGACTTAGCGCCACGGTTGCCAGCAGACCAAAGACCTTGTAAATCAAAACAATAAAGATAGCGACAAACAAGAAGCCCCACAGTGCCGCTTGCACACCGAGCTGAATATTTTCAGCACCCAAGCTTGGACCAATTGTGCGCTCTTCAGCAAAATACATCGGCGCAGCTAGACCACCCGCTCGCAACAGCAACGCCAGCTCAGAAGATTCGCCTTGACCGTCGAGTCCAGTAATACGGAACTGACTTCCCAACGCCGACTGAATCGTCGCCAAGCTGATCACACGTTTTTCTTCTTTAAAGGTCTGTACGGGTACTTCTTTTTCAACACCATCAACCAGTTGACGCACATAACGGGTTTGTGGTCGCTGCTCAATAAAAATAACTGCCATACTGCGGCCAATATCATTGCGCGTAGCACGATTCATCAACTCACCACCGTGACCGTCCAAGCGGATATTCACCTGTGGACGACCATTCTCATCGTAGCTTGCCTGCGCATCGGTTACCTGATCACCGGTAATGATTACGCTACGCTCCAATGCTACTGGCGGACGACCTTCCTCATGAAAATCGTACATTTCTGTCGTTGCACGCGGCGCATCGGCGGCAGCAGCTAAACGGAACTCAAGGTTAGCTGTTTTACCCAAAATACGTTTGGCTTCTGCAGTATCCTGCACACCTGGCAATTCAACCACGATGCGGTTAGCACCTTGGCGCTGCACCAATGGCTCAGATACACCCAGCTCATTCACACGGTTACGTACCGTGGTTAAGTTTTGCTTGATTGAGTATTCGCGTATTTCAGTAATTTTACTTGGCAACATGATTAAGCGCAGCACAGGTTTACCGTTGCGCTCAGCAGTGGTCATTTCAAAGTCAGCAAAATCTTTACGAATCAATGCGCGCGCTTTGTTTAAGGTTGCCGCATCATCAAAACCCAGCTGGAAGCCATTCTCAATGCTTGGCAAGCTGCGATAACGCACACGCTCTTTACGTAAAACAGTTTTCACTTCACTGTCGTGTACTTTAATACGTGCAGAAATGGCTTTTTCCATATCCACTTCAAGCAAGAAGTGCACACCACCAGAAAGGTCAAGACCGAGCTTCATTGGGCTCGCACCAATACTACGCAACCACTCAGGTGTGGTAGCGGCCAAGTTCAGAGCAACCACATACTCATCACCTAAGGCTTTGCGCACAACATCTTTTGCGGGTAATTGATCATCACGACGCTCTAATCTAACCAAGCCGCCGCGTGCTTCTAAGGCTGCACTTTTAACATCAATCCCAGCCGCTGTTAATGCAGTGGTGGCGCTATCCAGATCGGCCTGCTCAATCTGTAATGCGCTACTGGCACCCGTTATTTGAATCGCCGGATCATCGGGAAACAGGTTAGGTGCAGAGTAAATAAAACTGATAGAAAGAATCGCTACAATCAGCAGATACTTCCACAAAGGGTACTTGTTGAGCATGACACCGCCCGCTTATGTGGCTGAAATAAATCCAGCCAAAACTAATCGAATATAACGCAAATCGGGCAGTGCATCGCAAGAGTCCGCAACTGGCAACTTTTGAATACAACCGCCCGGCAAAAGAAACACTTAAAGAGCTTTTAAGGTGCCTTTTGGTAACGCTGCGACAACTGCGCTTTTTTGAACTTTCAGCTCAACAGTGTCTGATGCTTCAATAATTAAAAACTCATCGGTAACTTTAGTTACTTTTCCTGCGATACCGCCACTGGTCACAACTTCATCACCTTTCTGCAAACCACCCACAGCAGCAGAAATAAAGAAATTCATGAACAACTCCCATTACAAAAAGACATTATTGTCCGTTATTTTAATTAAGCGGCGGCGTAGGTAAGCCACGACGCGCGTAAAACCCATCAACAAAGTCGCTCAATGTACCTTGTTGGATAGCCTCTCGTAAACCCGTCATTAAACGTTGATAATGACGCAAATTATGTATGGTATTAAGCATACTGCCTAGCATTTCTCGACACTTATCTAAATGATGCAAATAAGCGCGGGAAAAGTGCTGACAAGTATAGCAATCACAATCTGCATCCAGTGGCGATTCATCGTGACGATGCACTGCGTTACGAATTTTAATTACACCTGTTTCAGTAAACAAATGGCCGTTGCGCGCATTGCGCGTTGGCATCACACAGTCAAACATATCAATCCCACGACGCACACCTTCGACTAAGTCTTCCGGTTTGCCTACACCCATTAAATAGCGTGGCTTTTCAGGCGGCATATGCGCGGGTAAAAAGTCGAGGATACGAATCATATCTTCTTTAGGTTCACCAACTGATAAACCACCAATAGCTAAACCATCAAAGCCAATTTCGCATAGACCTTCTAAAGACCGCAGACGTAAGTCTTCATGCATACCGCCCTGAACAATACCAAACAGAGCCGATGGATTATCACCATGAGCGATTTTTGAGCGTTTAGCCCAACGCAGCGACAACTCCATGGATTTTTTTGCAGTTTCGACATCGGCTGGATACGGTGTGCATTCATCAAAAATCATTACCACATCGGAACCCAGTTCACGCTGCACTTGCATGGACTCTTCTGGCCCCATAAAAACTTTGGCACCATCGACTGGAGACGAGAAATACACACCTTCCTCTTTAATCTTACGCATGGCACCCAAACTAAACACTTGGAAGCCGCCTGAGTCAGTCAAAATCGGCCCCTGCCATTGCATAAAATTATGCAGGCTTCCGTGTTCTTGAATCACTTTGGTACCCGGACGTAACCACAAATGGAAAGTGTTACCTAAAATCATCTGCGCGCCAATCGCTTCGATATCACGCGGCAACATACCTTTAACCGTACCGTAAGTACCCACTGGCATAAACGCAGGCGTTTCTACCACGCCACGCGGAAACGTTAAACGCCCGCGTCGCGCACGGCCATCGGTAGCCAATAGATCAAACTGCATAAAAGACATGCATCACTCCTTAGGACTGCGCGGCTGTGGATTGCGCGTAATAAACATGGCATCGCCATAACTGAAGAACCGATACCGCTGCTCCACTGCGCTGCGATAAGCATCCATAATTTCCGGATAGCCGGCAAACGCGGCAACTAGCATTAATAAGGTCGATTCCGACAAATGAAAATTAGTAACCAGTGCATCGACCACATGAAACGGTCGCCCTGGGTACAAAAAGATATCGGTCTCACCGGCAAACGCTTGCAACTCACCGGTCGCTTGTGCAGCACTCTCTAATGAGCGCACGCTGGTGGTGCCGACAGCAATCACACGACCGCCACGCACTTTACATGCAGCAACCGCATCAACCACCTGTTGCGAGACTTCCAGCCACTCATGATGCATTTGATGCTCTTCAAGACTTTCTACACGCACCGGCTGAAAGGTACCTGCACCGACATGCAAAGTGACAAACGCTGTTTCTACACCTAACTCGCGAATACTATCGAGTAATTGATCATCAAAGTGCAGACCTGCGGTAGGAGCAGCAACAGCACCAACATGTTCGGCATACACCGTTTGATAACGCTCGCGATCATCGAGCTCGTCCGCACGTTCCATATAAGGTGGCAACGGCATATGACCGATACGATCAAGCAGTGGTAATACCGGCTCAGCGAACTGCCATTCAAATAAACTGTCGTGGCGTGCCAGCAAAGTTGCTTGCACTCCACCTTCTAGCTCAATGGTACTACCAACCTTCGGTGCTTTACTGGCACGCACATGAGCCAGCACACGATTGGTATCCAACACCCGCTCAACCAACACTTCCAGCTTGCCACCGGTTAATTTCTTAGCAAACAAGCGTGCAGGAATCACTCGAGTATTATTAAACACCATCAAATCGCCAGGACGCAGATAGTCAAGCAAATCAGTAAACTGTTGGTGTGCAATAGCACCTGTTGCACCATCAAGGGTCAACAAGCGACTGGCACGACGTTCGGTCAGAGGATAGCGAGCAATCAGCTCGTTTGGTAAATCAAATTGGAAGTGTGCAACGCGCATAATCATGATCATTAATAAGAGAAAGCAAAGCTTAACGGAAATTATTGCATCTGACCATGCAAAAACATTTGACGGATGTGCAAAGCATCTCTATAATTCCGCGCCATGCCTCGGTGGCGGAATTGGTAGACGCAGTGGATTCAAAATCCACCGTTGGTAACAACGTGGGAGTTCGATTCTCCCCCGAGGCACCAATTTCTTTAGCCCTTAAGTTTTCGGACTTAGGGGCTTTTTTTTATTTCTAGCGATAAAAATGAATAACAGCTTTGCTTATCGACAGTCAAAACTCAACTCTTATTCCACGCAATAAACAAGGTCTTATCAACCTAGCCGATATAACTGCGTACACTGCCCTGCTTTCTTGGCGCCCAGTTGATTAAAAATCAGTGAGACAACCCACACATCATCGCCCCGAATGGATACGCGAGGATTTCTCAACTTTTTCAAGATTGCAGCAACAGATACATGCATTATTCTCAGGTAACAATGTAGTGGCATAGTGAATTTGGCCACCTAATTAGAGGTGCTATCATGCACCAAGCAGCTATTAGGTGACAGTATGAAAAGCAGACCAAAACGTAATTTCAGTCCTGAGTTCCGACTCGAATCAGCACAGTTAGTTGTTGATCAAAACTACACCGTTCGAGCAGCGGCTGAAGCCATGAATGTTGGTGTTTCGACTATGGACAAATGGGTTCGTCAGCTGCGCCAAGAGCGCAACGGCGAAAGCCCAAAACCAACGCCAATGACGCCCGATCAGCTCAAGATTCGTGAGCTTGAAAATCGTATTCGTCGGATTGAGATGGAAAAAGACATCTTAAAAAAGGCTACAGCTCTCTTGATGTCGGACTCCCTGAACAGTTCTCGCTGATCGAGAAACTCAAGAAGAGCTACCCAGTGAGCACGCTCTGCGAAGTATTTAGCATACATCGCAGCAGCTTTAAGTACTGGAAACAACGTTCAAAAAGGCCTGCATGTGTCGTAAAAACCATGGAAATAGCCAAGATCATAAAGCTCTTTGAGGATAGCGAAGGCTCAGCTGGTGCGCGCAGTATTGCGCAAATGGCAACGGATCAGGATGTCCCTTTAAGTCGCTACCGCGCTAGTCGCTTGATGAAAAATCTGGGGCTTATCAGCTGCCAGATTCCAGGGCACACATACAAGAAAACAGGTCATGAGCATGTTGAGATACCGAATGAATTAGATCGTCAGTTCAATCCTGACGAGCCCAATCGTGCTTGGTGTGGTGATGTTACTTACATCTGGACGGGGCAACGCTGGTCTTATTTAGCCGTGGTGATGGATTTATTTGCACGTAAGCCTATTGGTTGGGCGATGTCATTATCGCCCGATAGCGAGCTAACCAGTAAGGCGCTTAAAATGGCCTATGAAAGCCGCGGACGGCCTAAAGGCGTTATGTTTCATAGCGATCAAGGAAGTCATTATACGAGCCGTAAATTCCGGCAAACACTCTGGCAGTGCCAAATCAAACAGAGCATGAGTCGACGCGGTAACTGCTGGG
>CAJDWM010000029.1_pt1 | contig 10406 bp, 10 predicted proteins | sample 7391611 | NCBI WGS metagenome assembly CAJDWM01 (sample SAMEA7055739, study PRJEB34461) | soil metagenome | biome: terrestrial ecosystem; feature: Peninsula; material: soil | place: Antarctica | collected 2016 | reverse complement strand
GGTGGCAAACCAATATCTGCAAACAGTTTACCGCTGCGCATCAATTCAGTGATACGTCCCTGATTGCGAAAGGGTTCGCGAGTCACTGTTGGATAATAAATAAGTTTCTCACGCAGCTGCTCACCAAAGTATTCATTCTGAGGTAAGTTTTCGGTAATAAAATCGCTATAAGCTACATCACTGACATAGCGCACACCGTGCACCAGAATCACTTTTTCAAAACGCTCATAAGTTTCCGGATCTTGAATAACACTGATAAATGGCGCGAGCCCAGTACCGGTGCTGAATAAGTACAGGTTTTTACCCGGCAATAAATCACTAAGCAACAAGCTACCCGTTGGCTTTTTACTGACTTTAACGCTATCACCAGCCTTTAAGTGCTGCAGACGCGACGTTAATGGGCCATTAGGTACTTTAATGCTGAAAAACTCCAGATAATCTTCGTAGTTAGGACTGGCAATTGAATAGGCGCGCATCAAGGGTCGACCTTCAACCTCAAGACCAATCATCACAAACTGTCCATTTTCAAAACGCAATCCTGGACTGCGGGTAGTTTTGAAACTAAATAAACTATCATTCCAGTGATGGACACTTAAGACCTGTTCAACATTCAAGTTGCTCATTACACGCTCCAGTGCAAGAAATTATTACCTAGAGTGTAGGTTTAAAATTCCATTCTGTTAAATTGTTAATACGCATAATCATATTAGGAATACAGATATGCGATTTTTCCCGTCGTCAATTACAAGTATTTATCTATACTGCACAGCAACAAAACGCTCTAAAGTAGACGGATACTTGGTCATATTGTAATCAGTAATCAACACGGCACTGAAGTGCTTAAGCGCAGTTATGATTGCTCACTCTTTGATCACGCTTAATTATGAACCCATTAAATCTGCAATTGCTACCACGAGCCCTGCATTACTTGAGTATGCGCAAGTTTTAGAAGATTTACTCATCAACAATCATGATTTTGGATCAATACCTGAGACGCGATACGCACATGCCGTACCTCGCGGGTGGGCGTGATAAGCGGAATCGGGGATGGCGTAGCGCCGGAGTTGAACCCCGGATGGGTTCATCAACGGACTAACTTCTTCCCCGAAGCACGCCACATTCCGTGCGTATTTATAGTAAAAAACAGCATCATTCAACAGGTACTGCACTGCTTAGCGCCAGCTTGCAGCCAAGACCAACGCAATCAGGCGAAACGCTTTTGCAAATAAGCAATAATATCATTGGATTCGTACATCCAACGCACTTCACCATTCTCTTCAATACGTAAACAAGGCACTTTAATACGACCACCCTGCTCCTGAAGCTCTTGGCGAAACTGTTGATTATTTTTCGCATCGCGCAGTTCAACCTTGATATTTAAAGCATGCATATTACGACGGACTTTTACGCAAAATGGGCACGCATTAAACTGATACAAAGCTAAATCTGCTGTTGCTGCATCAACCTCTGCTTGCTTTTCTGCAGTACGCTGCTGCGCTTTTGGGCGCGTTAGCCAGTCTCCGAAAATAATCAATTGGCCTAAACCATTACGCAAACCTTTTACAATCATTTGAACTCTCTTCAACAATAAAGGTAAGTGATGAGCCTACCGGGTTTTCATCGAACGCTTTGCCAGCATGCGCAGCGCAGCAATATTTGAGACTATAGCAGTCCTTGTAACCGTCCTACAGTGAAGCTCATGCAACCTAAAGATTTACAACGCCTCGTCACCACCCAGATGCCTTTTGGTAAATACCAAGGCCGCTTAATCGCCGACCTTCCTGGTCAATACCTGAATTGGTTTGCCCGCGAGGGCTTCCCTAAAAGCGATCTGGGCCGACTCCTTGAGCTGATGCATGAAATTGATCACAATGGCCTCAGCGAATTACTGACACCATTACGCAACAAAGGCTAGTCAGCGCTCAAATAAAGCGCCAGCCGGCTTAATCATTACAGTACGCGCACTTTTAAGCTGCGGCCTTTGATTTTGCCTGCTTCCAAACGTTGCTGGGTTTGGCGTGCTTGTAAACGCTCCACAGCAACATAAGCTTGGTGGTCAAAAATAGAAATCTTACCCACCTGTGTACCTTTTAAACCGCCAACACCGGTCAATGCGCCTAGAATATCCCCTGGGCGTAATTTATCTTTACGGCCAGCAGAGATACATAGAGTTGCCATTGCTGGTAATAAAGGCTGTCCATCGGATTCTTTTAGACCATTGAGAGCATGCCAGTTCAATGGCTTTCTCAATTGTTCTTCAATCGCACTCGCTCGTGCACCTTCTTTTGGCGCAACCAAGCTAATTGCAATCCCCTTCGCGCCAGCACGGCCAGTACGACCAATACGGTGCGTATGGATTTCCGGATCCCGTGCCAACTCAACGTTAATCACCATTGGCAGTGCATCAATATCCAAACCACGGGCGGCAACATCCGTAGCTACGAGAACGCTGCAACTGCGGTTACTGAATAACGCCAAGACCTGATCGCGATCGCGCTGCTCTAAGTCACCATGCAGAGCTAATGCAGAGATTTTCTCACTATTGAGATAATCCGCTAGTTCTTGGGTTTGTTGTTTGGTAAAGCAAAACGCCACACACGCTTCAGGACGGTAATGACGCAGGATCCGCTCTACTGCTGCTTGACGTTGCTCAGGGTTAATTTCATAAAAATGCTGTTCGATCTGATGCTCAGCATGTTCAACATCAGCTTTAATATGTTGCGGCTGACGCAAGAAGTTCGCTGCCAGTTGCTGAATACCATCGGGGAAAGTTGCCGAAAACAATAAAGTTTGACGACGTTTTGGAGTGAACTCAATAATATCAGCAATGCTGTCATAGAAGCCCATATCTAGCATACGGTCGGCTTCATCCAAAACCAGAGTGTTCAGCCCTGATAAGTCCAAAGTCCCTTTACGCGCATGTTCCAAAATACGTCCTGGGGTACCCACAACAATATGTACGCCATGCTCTAAAGAACCGACCTGCGGGCCAAATGGAACACCACCACATAAGGTCAAAACTTTAATATTGCCTTCGGCACGGGCCAAACGGCGAATTTCTTTGGCTACTTGGTCAGCTAACTCACGAGTTGGACACAGCACTAAAGCTTGGCAACCAAAATAACGCGGATTAAGCGGTGATAAGAGCCCGACACCAAAAGCGGCAGTTTTACCACTGCCTGTTTTCGCTTGGGCAATCACATCCATGCCCTTGAGAATAACCGGCAAGCTTTGCGCCTGAATGGCAGTCATGCTGGTATAGCCAAGATCACTTAAATTACTTAACAGTGCTGGCGGCAAGGACAAGCTTGCAAAATCAGTTGAAATACTCACAAAATTTACCTTAATAAATGCAGTGTGCAGTGTAGCAAGCCGTGCCCTGCTTGCGGTGGATTTGTCCGACCTTAGCGTTTAAAAGGCATGCAATGGTGTCTTATGCGGCTGCCCAGCTTCTTCACGCACCAGTTTCGGCACTAAGTAGCCTGGAAGTTTAGCCAACATCTGTTGATACAAGGCATAAACCTCTACCTCCTCAAGATCAAAATGCTGCGCGCCCTGCACTCGGTCCAAAACATGCAAGTAATACGGCAACAAATGATGATTAAACAGCTGCTCACTCAATTCAATCAGCACTTCGGCGCTATCATTTACACCTTTAAGCAACACGGTTTGATTAAGCAAAGTCACACCGGCTTGACGCATTTTATCTAAGCGCTGGGCGTGTTGCGGGGTTAGTTCTTGCGGATGATTAACATGCAAAACCAAACTGCTGCGCAAACGCGTGCGAGTTAAAATATCAGTGAGCTGATCGGTTAAACGCTCAACAATCATTACCGGCAAACGCGAATGCACACGCAAACGCTGCACATGGGGGATATCAGCAATACCTTCCACTAAATCAGCCAAGTGCTGATCTTGCAGCATCAGCGGATCACCACCACTGAGAATCACCTCAGTAATACTTGAATCCTGCGCAATATAATTTAATGCTGACTGCCACTGCGCACGCCCCAAACGATTATCGCTGTAAGGAAAATGTCGACGAAAACAATAACGGCAATTTACCGCACAGCCACTGGCGGCTAATAACAATACGCGGCCGTGATACTTATGAATCACGCCTGTTTCCACATTAGTGCTTTGCTCACCCAGCGGATCAGCGGTAAAATCCGGATGCAACTGCTCTTCTGTGGATTGCGGCAATACTTGCAATAACAACGGATCCAAGGGGTTACCTTTACCCATCCGTTCTACAAAGGGACGCGGAACCAGTAACGGAAACTGTTTGGCTGCACTTAAGCCATCCGGAAAATCCGTTGACTGTAACTCCAAGGCAGCCAGCAGTTCATCACTGCTGCGCAGAGACTGTGCTAACACCTGTCTCCAGTCTGACTTGATAAAAAGATTCTCGGTTTGCGCTACAATAGGCATTTTATAAGACCTTAAACACGACAGGATTGCATTATGGCCAACTATTCTACCAACGAATTCAAACCAGGACTGCGCGTCATGGTGGATAACGAACCCTGCATCATGATTGATATTGAATTTGTTAAGCCCGGCAAAGGCCAAGCATTTAGCCGTGTAAAATTGCGTAGTATCCGTACGCAGCGAGTATGGGAACGCACCTTTAAGTCCGGTGAAAGCTTAGAGAGCGCTGATATCGTTGATCGCGAAATGGAGTATTTATACAGCGACGATGAGTTTTGGTATTTCATGGCTACCGATGGCTCCTTTGAGCAATTGGGTGCTAGCAGCGAAGCATTAGGCGACACCATTAAGTGGCTCAAAGAACAAGTGATCTATGAAGTCACTCTTTACAACGATGCAGTGGTTTCCGTTTCTGCACCAAACTTTGTTGAACTGGAAGTGGTTGAAACCGATCCAGGTTTAAAAGGTGATACTGCACAAGGCGGCTCTAAGCCAGCAACCCTAAGCACCGGCGCTGTAGTACGCGTACCGTTGTTTATTGTTCAAGGCGAAAAGCTCAGAATTGACACCCGCAGTGGCGAATACGTCAGCCGCGCATAAAACTTTATGCTCTAGCGTACTTAGGGAGCATTATGCTCCCTTATTTCTATAGGATAAACACCGGCTATGAGCACATGGTCACCCAGTGCGCCACGCACCGCTTTAGTGGCCCGCCAACAGTTGTACCGTACGATTCGTGAGTATTTCCATACACGTTCTGTGCTGGAAGTTGAAACACCTCTTTTATCGCAAGCCCCCGTCGCAGACCCCAATATCACACCAATGCAAGCAGGCCAACGCTGGCTGCATACCTCCCCTGAATATGCGATGAAACGCATGCTCTGCGCAGGTTATGGCGATATCTATCAAATCTGCAAAGTGTTTCGTGAAGGCGAAGCCGGTAAACGCCATAATCCTGAATTCACGATGTTGGAGTGGTATCGCGTAGGCTGGACTCACCGCCAACTGATGGGTGAAGTAGCAGAACTGTTGCAACAACTCTTGGCTACGCGCTTTAGCGACTTACCCTGTATACATCTAACCTATGCACAAGCTTTACAAACCTATGCGCAATTAGATGTACATCATTGCAGTGATCAAGTGATTGCTAAGCGCGGCCAAGAACTGGCCAATGCTGATTTAGGTCTTGAGCGTGACGGCTGGTTGGATGTCATTATGAGCCACCAAGTTGAACCTGCTTTGCCGCATAATACCTTGGTGTTTATTGATGAGTTTCCTGCCTCGCAAGCGGCTCTCGCTAAGCTGGCCGATAATGCACAAGGTGTATTGATTGCACAGCGCTTTGAAGTGTTTTTTAATGGTATGGAATTGGCCAACGGCTACCAAGAATTGACTGATGCTGAGCAACAATTGCAACGTTTTCAATATGAATTGCAAAACACAGAACGTCCCCATGACGCACACTTAATCGCGGCTTTAGAACATGGCTTGCCAGATTGCGCAGGTGTTGCGCTCGGGCTAGACCGCGTCTTATTGCATCTGTTAGATGCCTCTAATATTGCTCAAGTGCTAAGTTTTGACTGGCAACGTGCTTGATTAAAAGAGCCAGTCTTGACGCAACTCAATATGTCTAAAAGATGGTATATATTGCACAAATATAGCGTGCTAAACTCTCGCGTAGTCAATAATCAAATCACCTTATACCCTTGATTAGACAGAACATTTAGTAGTATACGATAGGCTTATTTAAACCCGATAAAGTGAGGTACCTATGCTTAAGAAACTTTTACTAACAGGCTGTATGTTGTTTATGGCCAGCAATGTCCTTGCTGCTGACAACCCACACGTTATTCTTGACACCAGTTTTGGTAAAATCGAATTGGAGCTGGAAGCAGAAAAAGCGCCCATTACGGTCAAAAACTTTCTCAGCTATGTAGATGCCGAACGTTATGACGGCACTATTTTTCACCGGGTAATTCCAGACTTTATGGTGCAAGGCGGCGGTTTTGATAGCTATATGCAGCAAAAAGCCACTAACCCACCGATTAAAAACGAAGCAGATAACGGTTTAAAGAATGATCGCGGCACAGTCGCTATGGCACGCACCCAAGCGCCTGACTCGGCAACCATGCAATTCTTTATTAACGATGCAGATATATCAAGACAATTACACGGGTTGAATAATCTTTCTGTGTATACAAAAAAGCGCGCTGTAAATAGCGCGCTTTTTTTATGCGTTTTAGAACGCTAAGAATTACGCTTGTGTGGTGTAACGCAGAATCTCAACAACTTGCGCTGGCGTCGTTGCCCAAGCCATTGCTGCCGCATCCACTTCTTTCAATGGATGAATAATATCTTCAGCATGCAAGGTAATATAAGGTGTACCCAGTGCAGCACAGTAACCCGCATCAAACGCAGCATTCCACTGTTTGAACTTGTCACCAAAACGCACCACCACTAAATCACTGTTTTCAATCAAAGTTTTAGTACGAATAGCATTTACTTTAGCTGACTGATGGTCGCGCCAAAAGCTCTGTTCTTGTGCGCCTAAGTGATCACCCGCAGCATCACTGGCATCGTGATCGGTGACTGCTGAGGTAAAGGTGATATCTAAACCTAAAGCCTGCGCACCCTGCTGAATTTCTTCACGCCATGAGGTGTGGATTTCTCCGGAAAGATACACGGTAAAACTCATTCTTTTTCTCCTACATAAAGAAAAGGCGCTTGCAAACAAACGCCTTTATTTTTTAATTTAATACATTAATCATCACTGATCTCAATGGATGGCATTGCAGTACTTTGACGATTGAGTGTACTAATGCGTGCACCCACAGTTCGCGCCAGTTGTTGATAAATCATCGCAATCTGGCTTTCTGGATCAGAACTTGCGGTCGGTTCACCACCATCGCACTGCAAGCGTATTGCCATGGACAAAGGCAATGATGCTAACAATTCAGCACCGTAACTGGCAGCTAAGCGTTCACCACCACCCTCACCAAACAAATGCTCGGCATGGCCACAGTTTGAGCAGATATGCACGGCCATATTTTCTACAACACCCAAAATAGGGATATTCACTTTGCGGAACATCTCGATACCTTTGCGCGCATCCAACAAGGCAATATCTTGCGGGGTAGTAACAATCACCGCGCCCGCTACTGGCACTTTTTGCGCCAATGTCAATTGAATATCACCCGTGCCTGGCGGCATATCCACCACTAAGTAATCCAGATTATCCCAAGCCGTTTGGGTAATCATTTGCAATAATGCACCCGAAGCCATTGGGCCACGCCAGACCATGGGTGTGTTATCAGTAGCGAGAAAGGCCATCGACATAACTGAAACACCATGCGCCTGAATCGGTACAAAAAACTTTTCATCTCGTACTTCAGGCTTGGTACCGCTGGGCACGCCAAGCATAATGCCTTGGCTGGGACCATAAATATCCGCATCCAAAATACCTACGCGCGCACCTTCACGGGCTAAAGCTAAAGCCAAATTGGCCGCAGTGGTGGATTTACCGACACCAAATAAACCAGCAGGGTAACCGAGTTCAAGCTGTACGCTAACGCGATCACCTTGAATATCAATAGTGCGGACACAGCCTGAGCTCACAGGGTCTGCATTTAAATTGGGATCAATCAGGTGGCTTAGGGTTTCTTCAACCGCAGCGCGGGTTACTGCACTCATGACGTTCTCCACTGCAACAAATAGACTAAATGATAGCCATTCTAACCTAATCTAACTGTTAAGACCTTAACCGCCCGCAACTTCACTTAGCGCAAGGGATGAAAAAAACAGTCATTGCCTATATAGTAGTTGGCTTATTTCTATTCACTTTTAGTAGTTAGGAAGACCATGAGCGAAGCCCGCAAAATTTTAGTGACCAGCGCCCTGCCCTATGCCAACGGTTCCATCCACCTTGGCCATATGCTTGAATATATTCAAACTGATATGTGGGTTCGCTTTCAAAAAATGCGCGGCAATCAATGCATCTATGTTTGCGCTGATGATGCTCATGGCTCGGCGATTATGTTACGCGCCGAACAAGAAGGTATTAGCCCCGAACAGTTGATTGACAATGTACACGCCGAACACGGCGCTGACTTTTCTGATTTTCTTGTTGATTTTGATAACTTCTATACCACTCACAGTGAAGAAAATCGCGAATTATCAGAAGAAATATATAAACGTCTCAAAGCCGCTGGCCATATTGCTACGCGCACAGTTACCCAGTACTTTGATCCTGAAAAAGGCATGTTTTTAGCCGACCGCTTTATTAAAGGCACCTGCCCCGAATGTGCGACACCTGATCAATATGGCGATAATTGTGAGAAATGCGGTGCCACTTATCAGCCAACTGAGCTAAAAGAGCCGCGCTCAGCAATTTCCGGTTCAACACCTGTTTTAAAAGACTCCGAGCACTACTTTTTTAAACTGCCGAATTTCCAAAGTATGCTGCAAGAGTGGACGCGTAGTGGCACCCTACAAGAATCGGTCGCCAACAAATTGGCTGAATGGCTCGATAGCGGCTTGCAAGAATGGGATATTTCTCGCGATGCACCGTATTTTGGCTTTGAGATTCCAGGCGCGCCAGGCAAATACTTCTATGTTTGGCTAGATGCCCCGATCGGCTATATGGCCAGCTTTAAAAATCTCTGTGCACGCCGTCCAGAACTGGATTTTGATGAGTTCTGGAATAAAGACTCAACTACTGAGCTTTACCATTTTATCGGTAAAGACATTATTAACTTCCACGCGCTATTTTGGCCAGCAATGCTCGACGGTGCCAATTACCGTAAGCCGAGCGGCGTTAATGTGCACGGTTACTTGACTGTGAATGGCGCAAAAATGTCCAAGTCTCGCGGCACATTTATTAAAGCCCGCACCTACTTGGATCATTTAAACCCTGAGTATCTGCGCTACTACTACGCATCTAAACTGGGTCGTGGCGTTGAAGATTTAGACCTCAATCTAGAAGATTTTATTCACAAGGTGAACTCAGACCTCGTGGGTAAAGTGGTGAATATTGCTAGCCGTACTGCTGGTTTTATTCAGAAAGGCAACCAAGGCATGCTGGTCGCGGATATGCCAAATCCAGAGCTTTGGGAAAAGTTTAAAGAAGCGACACCATCTATTGCCAAAGCCTTTGAAGCCCGTGATTTTGCCCGCGCAATGCGCGAAACCATGGCTCTGGCTGATGCTGCCAATGCTTGGATTGCTGAGCAAGCACCTTGGGCAATGAATAAAATCGAGGGTCAGCAGGCACAAGTACAAGCTATCTGTTCGCAAGCAATTAACTTGTTTAAGCAGCTGATGATCCTTTTAAAACCTGTATTGCCTAAACTGGCCGCTGATGCTGAACAGTTTCTAAACGTCGCACCACTGAGCTGGAATGATTTAGGCTCTGCCTTGGGCGCACATCTAAAAAATGTTGATGCGATGATTGAATCCTCAAAGGAAGACTTATTAGAAATGGACACTACAGCAAAAACTGATGCTGTCGCCGGTAATGGCGAGCTCGAAAAAGAACCTCTAGCCAAAGAAATTGATTTTAATACCTTTGCTACAGTGGACTTACGCATTGCTTTAATCGAAAAAGCCAATTTTGTTGAAGATGCAGATAAATTATTACAACTGACTCTTGACCTTGGTGGCGTTAAACGCAATGTCTTTTCTGGAATTAAAAGCGCCTACCCAGACCCTGCTGTTTTGGAAGGCCGTTTAACCCTTTATGTTGCGAACCTAGCAGCACGAAAAATGAAATTTGGTATTTCAGAAGGAATGGTCCTGGCTGCCGGTCCTGGTGGTGAAGAAATTCATTTACTGAGCCCTGATGCTGGAGCTCGTCCAGGACAGCGCGTGATGTAAGATACTTTCAGCATAACCAGCGCCCGCAGCTGGTTATGCTGAATTTTTATGGTTTGTGTAAGTAACAAAAAATCTGCACAATATAAGTAATACTCATTGCATCA
>CAJDWM010000002.1_pt1 | contig 10873 bp, 11 predicted proteins | sample 7391611 | NCBI WGS metagenome assembly CAJDWM01 (sample SAMEA7055739, study PRJEB34461) | soil metagenome | biome: terrestrial ecosystem; feature: Peninsula; material: soil | place: Antarctica | collected 2016 | reverse complement strand
TTTTCAATACGACCTTCTAGGTTTTCACGGTAGGGTGTACGGTCTTTTAGAACGTTAAGTTCAACCAGAGTTCGATTGAATACCGTATAAGCAAATAGACTGCTCATAATCAGTAGAACAACTGCGTAACCAATTAAACGGGGGCGGATCATTTTGGTTTTTTGACCAGCCAGGTTGTGTTCAGTTGTATAGCTGATTAACCCTTTTGGGTAGTTCATTTTAAGCATCACATCATCACAGGCGTCGATACAGGCTGCACAACTGATGCAAGCGATCTGCAGTCCATCACGGATATCAATACCCGTCGGACATACATGCACACACAGTTTACAGTCAATACAGTCACCAAGACCTTGTGCTTTATAGTCACTACCTTTTTTGCGTGGACCACGTTTCTCACCGCGTTCTTCGTCATAAGAAACGATTAAAGTGTCTTTGTCGAACATCACACTCTGGAAACGTGAGTATGGGCACATATAAATGCACACTTGCTCGCGTAACCAACCGCCGTTTAAGTAGGTCAGTAAAGTGAAGAAACCAACCCAGAAATAGGACCAACCAGCTGCTTCACCGGTAAGCAGTTCAAGTGGCAGTTCGCGGATAGGGGTGAAGTAACCCACAAAGGTCAAGCCAGTAATAAAGCCAATACTGATCCATAAAATATGTTTTGCTGCTTTACGCAAAAACTTATTAGCTGACATGGGCGCTTTATCAAGCTTTATACGTGCGTTACGATCACCTTCTGTGACTTTTTCGCACCACATGAAAATCCATGTCCAGACGCTTTGCGGGCAGGCATAGCCACACCAAACACGTCCAGCAAAAACAGTAATAAAGAATAAACCAAAGGCAGAAATAATTAATAGCCAAGACAGCAGCATAAAGTCTTGTGGCCAGAAAGTTGCGCCAAAAATATAGAATTTACGTTCAGGCAGGTTCCACCAAACAGCTTGGCGATCGCCCCACTGCAGCCATGCAGTACCTAGGAATAGAGCAAAGAGGAAAAATCCAGAAACGATACGAATATTACGGAAGATCCCGGTGAATGCGCGCGTGTAAATCGTTTCACGTTTTGCGTATAGATCGGAAGCGTCTTTTTTAGGGGTAATGTTTTTTACAGGTATTTTTTCAGACATCAGGATGTACCGCTGCGGTTTTTAAAACATCCGGCCAGTAGAGCTGGCCGGAAATAAGCTTATAACTGCTTTGTATGGTACGCCTGCTGACGTGCCAGCAGAGAGTGACAGCATGTCGCACGAGTCATTTACTGATCTTCTGTGCCGTTCGATAAGCTGTATACATAAGCAGCTAGTAAGTGAACTTTGTCATTGCCCAAGAAGTATTCTTGAGGAGGCATAACACCATTACGGCCATGACGAATTGTTTGTTGGACTTGGTTAAAGCTCGATCCATACAGCCAAATTCTATCTGTTAAGTTAGGAGCACCAAGCATTTGGTTACCCTTACCGTCTGGGCCGTGACATGCCACACACATTGTGTTGTATGACTGTTGACCCGCTTCAAGATCCAGATCCTCTGGGTTCTTTAAGCCTGACAAGTTACGCACATAACCGGTAACGTTTTTAACACCCTCATTACCCAGCGCAGCTTCCCAGCCTGGCATTGCTGCCGTACGGCCTTTCATGATCGTTGTCTTAATGGTCTCAGCCTGGCCGCCCCAGATCCAATCATCATCAGTTAGGTTAGGGAAACCATGCGCACCTTTAGCATCGGAACCATGACAAACAGAGCAGTGAGAGGCGAATAAACGACCACCCATTTTCAGTGCTTGGTCATCTTGTGCGACGTCTTCAATAGGCATAGCTGCGTATTTAGCAAAAATAGGGCCGTATCTATCATCAGCCTTAGTCATTTCGCGGTCATACTGCTTGGTTGATGTCCAGCCACCGTCGTAACCTGGCAGGATACCTTTCCAGTTACCCATACCAGGGTAGAGAACGAGGTAGCCAACTGCGAAGATTATAGTGCCGACAAACAGCATAAACCACCAACGTGGTAGCGGGTTGTCGTACTCTTCAATGCCATCATACACGTGACCTAATGTTTCTTCAGTAATGTCACTGCGTTGGCCTCTACGGGTGGCAAAAATCAGCCACGTTAAGGCAAGTAAAGTACCGGTCGTAAGGATTACGATGTACCAACTCCAGAAAGAAGTCATTGGTTATTGCTCCTGGATGTGTCTTTGTCGTTATTCTGCTCACTAGAATGCGGCTCTTCGTCAGCGAAGGGTAAATTGGCAGCTTCATCAAAGCTGGATTTGCGCTTGCTGTTATAGGCCCAAAATACAAGCCCTATAAAGGCTACAAAAATCAATATTGTGCCTAAGCCGCGAAGAGTTCCGATATCCATGAGCGTTACCGTTTATTCTTAATAGATGTACCAAGAACTTGCAGGTAGGCCACTACAGCCTCCATTTCAGTCTTGCCTTTAACTGCTGTTACCGCACCTTCGATGTCACCATCGGTATAGGGAACGCCTAACCAGCGCATGGCTTTAATTTTAGCCACGGTATCTTTGCCGTCTAAGGTGTTCTCTACTAACCAAGGATAAGCAGGCATCTTGGACTCAGGTACAACGTTACGCGGGTTGTACAAGTGAGCACGGTGCCAGTCATCGGAGTAACGACCACCAACACGAGCCAAGTCCGGACCAGTACGCTTAGAGCCCCATAAGAATGGATGCTCATAAACGCTTTCACCTGCTACTGAGTAGTGACCATAGCGCTCGGTTTCGGCACGGAAAGGACGAATCATCTGTGAGTGGCACTGAACGCAACCTTCACGGATATAGATGTCACGACCTTCCAGCTGTAGTGCAGTGTAAGGTTTTAGACCTTCTACGGGCTCGTTAACCATGTCTTGGAAAAACAATGGAACGATTTGTACAAGACCACCAATACTTACTGCAATCACCATAAAGAGCGCGAGTAAACCAACGTTTTTTTCAACGCGTTCATGCTGTTTCATTAGTGTGCCTCTCCTACAGTAAAGCGTGCAGCGGCATCTGCTGTTTCAGAGTCTGACGCGCGTACTGTGCGCCATGTGTTGTATGCCATTAATAGCATACCGGTTAAGAAGAAAACACCACCAATCGCACGTACGAGGTAACCGAAGTGACCTGCTTCTAGAGCTTCTACAAACGAGTAGGTTAGGGTGCCGTCTTGGTTAATTGCACGCCACATTAGGCCTTGCATAATACCGTTCACCCACATTGAGGCGATGTACAGTACGGTACCAACCGTTGCTAACCAGAAGTGGGTATTAATCAGCGCAACACTATGCATTTGCTCACGACCAAAGACGCGAGGAATCATGTGGTACATCGAGCCGATGGTAATCATCGCAACCCAACCCAGAGCACCAGCGTGTACGTGACCAATGGTCCAGTCAGTGTAGTGCGATAAGGCGTTAACAGTTTTAATCGCCATCATCGGACCTTCAAAGGTCGACATGCCGTAGAAAGCTAACGATACAACTAAGAAACGCAGGATCGGGTCAGTACGTAATTTATGCCATGCACCTGACAGCGTCATCATACCGTTGATCATACCACCCCAAGAAGGAGCCAGAAGAATCAAGGACATTGCCATACCTAGAGACTGAGCCCAGTCAGGTAGAGCGGTGTAGTGCAAGTGGTGCGGACCGGCCCAGATGTACAGGGTGATCAGTGCCCAGAAGTGCACAATAGACAAACGGTAGGAGTAAATTGGACGCTCTGCTTGCTTAGGTACGAAGTAGTACATCATGCCTAAGAACCCTGTGGTTAAGAAGAAACCAACAGCGTTATGCCCATACCACCACTGAACCATGGCGTCAGTTGCGCCTGAGTACAGGGAGTATGACTTAAACCAAGTAACTGGAATAGACATGTGGTTAACGATATGCAGCATGGCGGTTACGATAATAAACGCACCATAGAACCAGTTACCCACATAAATATGTGATGTTTTACGCTTAGCGATAGTGCCAAAGAAGACAATCGCATAAGATACCCACACTACGAGCAGTAAAAGGGCTATAGGCCATTCTAGCTCTGCGTATTCTTTTGTGGTTGTGTAACCCAGCGGTAAAGTAATCGCGGCTAAGACGATAACTAACTGCCAACCCCAGAAGGTGAATGCAGCTAAGCCGTCTGAAAACAGACGCGTTTGCGAAGTGCGCTGTACTACATAGAATGAAGTACCTAATAATGCACTACCACCAAAAGCAAAAATAACTGCGTTGGTGTGTAAGGGACGGAGCCGGCCGAAGCTGGTCCAGGGAAGGTTGAAGTTTAATTCTGGCCATACTAATTGGGCTGCAATTAGTACACCAACGCTCATACCTACGATACCCCAGATCACCGTCATAATGGCGAACTGGCGTACAACCTTGTAGTTATAAGCATTCTCTCGGATTGCTGTGCTCATGCTAAGACTTCCACGGGTAATGGATTGTTCGGAATTATATCGCTGACAAGTATGGGCAAAGCACAATGTCATTGCAATCAGTACGTATTTTATCACGGCTGAGCAATGAACAAAGTCAGTTACAAATCACTTTTAATTTCGAAATTAACCGAAATAAAGCACAATGGCTTCATAATAGTGACTGTAATCTAGTGCCTACTTGTTGGCTGGTCCCTATCTTAGCGCAAATTTCTACAAAATTAATACTAGGGTTTGCTATTACGACTATTTATAATCTGCGACTTGCAGGTTTATTGCGTTGATTGCAGTCAATTTAAGTCAATAACTAATAATATTGCTCTAAATAAAGTATTTAGTGTTCGTTTTTTTAAATCAGTAAGCTGTGAGCTTAAGCGGCTGCTTTGTATTTTTCCGTGGTCATTCTGTGTGCATAGAAAGTGAATCGCCTTGCTGCTGTAAGAGATTCGATCTAGCACATATCTAGTAAGTACGTCATAGAATTATTACGTAATACTATAACATATTAAAGTTTGATGCTTTGCTTTTTTAATAATTTGAGACAATTATGCCGATCTTGTATGCCAGTGCGCCTAAATCGTTCTGTACCCTGGTTTTTGCACATGGTGCAGGTGCGCCAATGGACAGTGATTTTATGGAGGCAATGACGCAGCACTTACTTGTTTTAGGTGTTAGCGTTGTGCGTTTTGAATTTCCGTATATGGCACAGCGGCGAGAGGATGGAGTCCGTAGGCCGCCGAATAAAATGAATGTTCTACAAGAGGTGTGGCGTACAGCGTACGAAAATGTTCGCGCTCAGACTGTTGAACCGATTGTGATTGCTGGCAAGTCTATGGGTGGACGTGTTGCCAGTATGGTGGCGGATGAGTTGCAGGCAGCTGCGTTGGTGTGCTTTGGCTATCCTTTTTATCCTGCAAGAAAGCCCGAGAAATCGCGTACTGAACATTTGTTGAAATTGCGCACGCCAACCTTGATTGTGCAAGGCGAGTGTGATGCATTGGGTCGTTTAGAAGTGGTGCAAACGTATGCTTTGTCAGCTGCGATAGAGTTTGAATGGCTCGCTTTTGCCGATCACGATCTTAAACCTTTAAAACGATCAGGCTTTACTCATGAGCAGTATCTGCAGCAGGCCGCGTTGACAGTAGTAGGCTTTATCAAGAAACACCTCGAGTGAGACTGCGCGGTTGGTAAGTTTGATAAATATTGGTTTAGCTTTATTTGTTTGTTTCAAAGAGTTGTTGTGCCACACACAGCAGTTGTTCGCGCATCCAGCGGTTAGCTGGGTCTTGATCGGTACTGGCGTGCCAAAATAAATGGCTTTCAATGGGTGCAATATCGGTGATAGGCAATTCGGTGCTATGCAGTTGGTAGTAGGCAGCAAAACGGGCAGGGGCGGTGATGATTAAATCAGTATTTTGTAAAACTGTACGTGCCATTAAGTAATGCTGTGAACGTAAAACAATAGTACGCTGAAAACCCATTTTACCTAAAGCAAGATCCACCGGTCCCAGTCCGCTACGGCGCGATGAAATATGGATATGCTGCGCATCTAAATAGTGTTGCAGCGTGATGGATTTATGCTTGGATAGTGGATGTCCCTTGCACATAGCGCATACATAGCGGTCTTCAAACAGTTTGGTGTGCAACAATTGCGGGTTACTGTCGAGTGGGATATCGATTGCAAAGTCGAGGTGTCCTGCGACCAGCTTTTTGGCTGCTTCACGGCGACGAGCCAGTAAGCTTTCAATACGTACGCTAGGTGCGAGTTTATGCAAGCGTTGGAAAGTGGCTGGTAATAAAATATCTTCGACTAGATCGGTCATGCTCAAGCGGAAAGTTTTGCTCGCTTGGCTTGCGTCGAAGGTGCGGCTGTCGTGCACAGAAACAGGCAGTAACTTTAAAGCACTGCGAACAGGGGTAATAATATTTTGTGCGAGCGGGGTTGTCATCATGCCCTGTGCGGTACGAATAAATAACGGATCGTTAAATGTGTCTCTAAGGCGTGCAAGCGCATTGGATGCGGCAGGTTGAGTTATTCCCATAATTTGCCCAGCGCGAGTAAGGTTGCTTTCCGTATAAATAGCATCAAATACAATAAATAAATTAAGATCAATATTTGTTAGATTCATCTCTCTTCCATAGCGGTAGACGCTTGCATAGGTGTAAGCATGCTCTGTTGATGAAATATGGGTGATAAATACTGGCGTTGGTATGGGACGCCTGAATTGCGGATTATTTTAGTTAAAAGCAATAAAGTGGATGGTTTTACAGTGCTTTCTATAATGATGCGAATCTAATACTTTCGTCAGCCAATATTACTGTAGCGAAACCGCTGATAATATGCATAAGTTTTACGGTGTGGGTCAAAAGCTATACTTGTTTTTTGCTGTTGTTCTAAAACGGATCAGAGTGTGACGTTGCTGGCTAAGTTGATTGGTTTTACAGTGGCGCTCAAGCATTCAGTATCGTCATGACTTCAGTTTAATGATTTATAGCATAACTGTGCGTAGATATGGCGTGACTGTGTTGGTGATAAGGCATAAAAGCAAGTGAAATATGCGTTCGCTCTTTACTACAGCGGTGCTAATAAATAGATAAGAACAGGGTGGTGAGTTATGGCACGTATTGCGTTTATTGGGTTAGGAGCTATCGGTTACCCCTTGGCAGGACATTTGGCGAGCAAAGGGCATGAAGTAACTGTTTATAACCGTACCTTGGCTACAGCTGAGCAGTGGTTGCAAGAGTTTTCGGGACATTTGGTACAAACGCCTGCAGAGGCGGCATTGAATGCAGAATTTGTAATGTGCTGTGTAGGTAATGATGATGATTTACGAGCTGTTACGCTGGGTAGTGATGGCGCTTTTACATCAATGCCGGCAGATAGTATTTTTGTTGACCATACGACAGCTTCTGCGCAAATTGCTAAGAAGCTAGCCAGTGAAGCTTCACAGCGTGGTTTTGCATTTTTAGATGCTCCTGTTTCAGGTGGGCAGCTCGGTGCGCAGAATGGCGCGCTAACTATTATGGTTGGTGGTGAACAGAATGTGTATGATCGCGCGGCACCTATTTTACAATGTTATGCGCGTATGCAGCGCTTGATGGGTGATGTGGGCAGTGGACAGCTCACGAAAATGGTTAATCAGATTTGTGTGGGCGGTTTATTGCAGGGCTTAGCCGAAGCGTTGCATTTTGCGCAAAGTGCAGGCTTGGATGCAGAGGCAGCGATGGAAGTGATCAGTAAGGGGGCTGCGCAGTCTTGGCAACTAGAAAATCGTTATCAGAGCATGCTGGCTGGCGAATTTGATTTTGGTTTTGCTGTGCAATGGATGCGTAAGGATTTTGCCATTATTTTTGAAGAAGCACGGCAAAATGGTGCGTCTTTGCCCGTTACCGCGCTGGTTGATCAGTTTTATGCGGAAATTGAAACGATGGGTGGTAAACGTTGGGACACCTCCAGTTTAATTGCGCGCTTAAAAGCAAGGCAGTGAGATCGTATGTTGGTAATAAGTGAGTGTACAGTCAAGTTGTCGATGTGCTGATGGAATGTCGCATGGGGTGTGGCGCCTGTTGTATTGCGCCGTCTATTCATACGCCGATGCCTAATATGCCTTATGGCAAAAAAGCTGGAGAGCGCTGTTTGAACTTAAGCAAAGATAATTTATGTAACTTGTTTGGCTTGCCTGAGCGGCCTGCGTTTTGTGGTGCATTTCAGGCAGAGATAAGTGTTTGCGGGCATAGTCAAGAGGAAGCGATTCGACTTATAGGTTGGTTGGAGGGTGCCACTATAAAAGCGTGTTAGGAGTTGGTTGAATAAAAAAAGGCTGCTCATTATTGGGCAGCCTTTTTTTTGTGTGCCTAAAACAAGATTAACGCTTGTCTAAAGGTGTGTAGTCACGCTTCTCGTAGCCGGTGTACAGCTGGCGTGGACGACTGATTTTGTACGGGCTTGAAAGCATCTCAGTCCAATGTGAAATCCAACCTACAGTACGTGCCATAGCAAAGATCACTGTGAACATACTGGTTGGAATGCCGATTGCTTTCAGAATAATGCCTGAGTAGAAGTCGACGTTCGGGTACAGATTACGCTCTTTGAAGTACGGATCGTTTAATGCGTACTCTTCAAGTTTCATCGCTAGATCAAGCTTAGGATCGTTGATGCCCAGCTCTGCGAGTACTTCGTCACAGGTTTGTTTCATCACTTGTGCGCGTGGGTCGAAGTTTTTGTAAACGCGGTGACCAAAGCCCATCAGTTTGAATGGGTCATTTTTATCTTTCGCTTTAGCAATAAACTTCTCGATGTTTGACGCATCACCGATTTCATCGAGCATGGCCAGAACGGCTTCGTTAGCACCACCGTGCGCAGGACCCCATAGTGCAGCAATACCTGCAGCAATACATGCGAATGGGTTGGCGCCAGTAGAGCCTGCTAAACGTACTGTAGACGTTGAAGCATTTTGCTCGTGGTCAGCATGCAGGATAAAGATACGGTCCATCGCTTTAATGAGAGCGGGGCTGAAGCGTTTAGTTCCAGCAGGCGTATTAAACATCATATGCAAGAAGTTCTCGGAGTAGCTGAGATCGTTACGTGGATACATGATGGGCTGGCCAATTGAGTACTTGTACGCCATGGCAGCGATGGTTGGCATTTTTGCAATTAAACGGTGTGCTGAAATTTCACGATGCTTCGGGTTGTTGTTGTCCAAAGAGTCGTGGTAAAAAGCAGATAGAGCACCAACAATGCCGCACATAATAGCCATAGGGTGTGCGTCGCGACGGAAACCATTTAAAAATGATTTCAGTTGCTCGTTAACCATGGTGTGCCTGCTGATAGTGTCGACGAATTCTTTCTTTTGCTCTGCGCTAGGTAGCTCGCCGTGCAGTAATAAGTAGCATGTCTCTAAATAGTCAGATTTGTCCGCAAGTTGTTCGATTGGATAACCGCGGTGTAATAAAATACCTTTATCACCATCGATATAAGTGATTTTAGAGTCGCATGCGGCAGTCGACATAAAGCCAGGGTCGTAAGTAAAGTAACCGCTAGCGATAAGGTTTTGTACATCAACTACATCAGGACCAATAGTACCAGTCAGTACAGGCAGCTCGACGGGGGCTTTGCCCTCGATGATTAACTGCGCTTTTTTGTCAGCCATTGTGGCCTCCTAGTTATGCTTGGAATCATCACGGCCCCCCACGCAGGGCCCGCGATATAATAGTGGGATAACAGCTAATGTCAATTTGAACTGCTTTACAGCGCAAACGTAGAAAGAATATTTATCCCAATCTAAAAGTTAGGTACAGATATTTACGCTAAATGTCAAAGAGGAGCAATGCGCAATTAGGCGAATGTTTTTACGTTTTCATTTTAGTCTTTATTGCACTATACTCGGAAGCTGACCGGCAGAGGCTTTTGCCTTGCTGACGGTCGTCACTCGAATGGTGACGGGTACTTATTAGTATAAGTATCTTCCCGACAACTCGCCCTGCAGTTAAGGGCTCTCTAAGTGTGAATACGCCGTGAATAGCCAACGACCTGTAAACCTAGATCTTAGGACTATAAAACTCCCAATCACTGCCCACTCATCCATTCTGCATAGAATTACAGGTGTAATCCTGTTTTTTGGTATTGCTGTGCTGTTATATGGACTCGATAAGTCGCTTGCTTCTGAGCAAGGATTTGCTGAGGTTAAAGAGTGTTTGACCAGCCCGCTGGCCAAGTTCGTAGTTTGGGGTCTTCTCTCTGGACTGATGTATCACTTAACCGCTGGTATCCGCCATTTAATTATGGACTTGGGTATCGGTGAAACGCTGGAAGGCGGTAAGTTAGGTGCTCAGTTAGTCTTTATTATTTCAGCTGTACTCATTGTATTAATGGGAGTCTGGATATGGTAACTAGCGTAACAAACTTCGCTCGGTCTGGTCTCTATGACTGGATGGCTCAGCGCGTATCAGCTGTTGTATTAGCTGCCTACGCTTTGTTTCTATTGGGTTATCTACTTGCTAACCCAGGAATGGGTTATGCCGAGTGGCACGGCCTGTTTGCAAACAGCTGGATGCGCATTTTTAGCCTGATGAGTCTGGTAGCACTGGGCGCACACGCCTGGATCGGACTTTGGGTTGTTACTACCGACTATCTAACGCCCATGACTTTAGGCAATTGGGCAACAGGTGTACGATTTTTAGTCCAAGCGCTGTGCGGCATTATGATGTTCGTACTGTTCGTCTGGGGCGTACAGATTTTGTGGGGAATTTGATTCATGGCCAGTATTCGTACTATCTCTTATGACGCCATTATTATTGGTGGCGGCGGCGCAGGTATGCGCGCGTCACTCCAATTAGCGCAAGGTGGACACAACACCGCCGTCGGCCACAGCATCACTAATACATTGGATGCTGACGTGACGCTGAACGGCGTTGCAGGAACGCATC
>CAJDWM010000007.1_pt1 | contig 11198 bp, 10 predicted proteins | sample 7391611 | NCBI WGS metagenome assembly CAJDWM01 (sample SAMEA7055739, study PRJEB34461) | soil metagenome | biome: terrestrial ecosystem; feature: Peninsula; material: soil | place: Antarctica | collected 2016 | reverse complement strand
GCCATAGAAGGTTCAGTAATGGGGATATCCAGCGAATAACCTTTTAATGGATAAAGCGGAATTTTAATCCCCAATGGTGTGAGTATTGCTCTCGAATAGCTGCCCATGGCAACCACATAGTGATCAGCAATTTCCAAAGTGTCATCAATATGCACCCCAGTAATACGATCGCCACTGCTAGAAATACTTTGCACCGTGCAACCAAAACGAAACTCAACCCCTAAGTTTTTTGCCATTTGCATTAAGTTATGGGTAAATAAATTGCAATCGCCAGTTTGATCATTCGGTAAGTGCAGAGCACCTGTTAAAGTATCAGACACCGCCGCTAAAGCCGGTTCAAAACAAGCAATCTCGGTAGGTTTCAGCAGCTCATAAGGCACACCACTGCGCTCAAGCACAGCAATATCTTGCGCTGCGCTATCCAACTGTTTCTGAGTGCGAAATAATTGTGTCGTACCTTGTTGACGGCCTTCGTATTCAATACCTGTTTCTGCTCGCAAAGCATCTAAACAGTCACGACTGTACTCAGCTATACGGACCATGCGCTCTTTATTCAGTGCATAGCGTGTCGCTGTGCAATTGCGCAACATCTGCCACATCCATTGGTATTGAAAAGGATCAGCTGTAAGGCGTAGAGAAAAAGGAGCATGACGCTGCATTAACCATTTTATGGCTTTCAGCGGAACGCCTGGAGCGGCCCAAGGCGAGGCGTAACCGGGGGAAATTTGTCCTGCATTGGCAAAACTGGTCTCTTCAGCAACATCCAACTGCCGATCGACCACAACCACTTGATAACCTTGTTTAGCTAAATAATAAGCCGTAGTGACACCAATAACACCCGCACCTAACACCAGAACCCGCATCATCGCCTCGCTAATCTAAACAGTGAAACAGCACTGCACATACCCTACTCTTCTAAAGCATCACTCTAAACTACAGAGGACTTTAAAAACTCCTGAGATGTTAATTGCTGCCCATGCCAAAAGAACGCAACAGGCCAGAGTCGTTGATCAATCTGTGACTGCTGCCACAATTCAAAAAAACTAATCCGCTGTACAGGATGCAGCACATCCGGCGCCAAGATTGCCAAAGGCCACAATACAAAAGCATTTTTTAAAATCTCAGCGCGTGGCAAAGTAATATTGTCATACTCACCAATTTGCTGGCCGTATAGCAACACATCAATATCCAATGACAGTCCTTTACGCGGTTGTGCATAGCGTCCATTCAGCACTTCAATCTGTTTAAGATGTTGATTCAGTTCGTGCAACGGCATACTGGTTTTAAGATGAACTACCATATTTAAAAAACAGTCGCTGCGAATCCCTACGGGCTCGCTTTCAAAGACCGGCGAGCAATCAAGATGACCAAACAGCTTCTCTAATGCATCAAGGCCCGCACAAATATGTGCTTGCCTGTCAATATTGCTACCTAGACCTAAATACACATTGGTTAACGACATCCGCGTTCAATCTCCACCCCGACACCGCGCGCAGTAGCAACTGCACCGGGCTTAGTGACTTTTAAACGCAACCAAGGAATATTAAACTCAGCCATTAATAACCCTGCCAAACGCTCAGCGAAGGTTTCTACCAATTCAAAGCTGCTTACTTGTGCAAATTTATTAATACGCTCAGAAACGGCCGCGTAATCTAACGCTAAATGTAGCGCATCATCTTCGGCACAGATGCGGTTATCCCAGCCCATCTGCAAGTCCACCAATAGATTCTGACGAATCGTGCGCTCCCAGTCATAGGCACCAATTACAGTGTCTACTTCTAGACTTTCGATAAATACCGTGTCCACTTTGCTCATGCCTCGTTTAGAATCAAGACTCGCTGGCCTTGGATCATTCAAATGTTTGAGTTACTACTGGTGTGCGCTTATCTCATTGGCTCGTTGTCATTTGCCATTGTATTGAGCCGTTATTACGGTAATAGCGACCCGCGCTCGCACGGTTCTGGAAATCCTGGCGCCACCAATATGTTGCGTGTTGCAGGTAAACGTCTGGCTATTCTGACCCTGCTCGGCGATCTGAGCAAAGGGTTACTGCCAATTTTATTAGCCAGCGCTCTAGATTTCAGCAAACAACAACAAGCTTGGATCGGTTTAGCAGCCATTATTGGGCATCTATATCCTATTTATTTTAACTTCCGCGGTGGCAAAGGCGTTGCCACGACTGCCGGCATGCTACTGGGCTTATACCCACCCGCCGCACTACTGGCTCTCGCTGTCTGGCTTCTAACATTCAACCTAACCCGCATCAGTTCATTGGCTTCGTTAGCCAGCGTACCTCTATGCTTACCCTTATTGGCTTGGCAGCAACCACAGGTTTTATTACCAATTAGCGTGCTCAGTGTTTTATTAGTCTGGCGTCACCGCAGTAATTTAAAAGATTTACTGGCAGGCAACGAACGCAATTTTAAAGACTAATCAACTAAACCAGTGGCGGTAATTCCTCTAGTGGCCAACGCGCACGAACCTGAATCGCATCATCTTCTTTTTGTCCTGCCAGCAAGCGCTGACAGCCTGCATAGGCAATCATTGCACCGTTATCCGTACAAAACTCTGGGCGCGCGTAAAACACCTGACCACCACGTTGTGCCAGCATCTCTTCTAATGAACGACGTAATTCTTGGTTGGCACTGACACCGCCGGCAATAACTAAGTTTTTTAGCCCTTCTTGCTCAAGTGCACGTTGGCATTTAATGATTAAAGTTTTCACCACCGCAACCTGAAAAGCATGGGCTAGATCAGCGCGAGTTTGTTCACCATCATCACCCGCCGCAACACATTTTTGCCATGCTGTCAGAGTCGCAGTTTTTAAACCGCTAAAACTAAACTGTAATCCGGGTCGATCAGTCATTGGCCTAGGTAACTTAAATCGACCTAGCTGACCTTTCTCTGCTTCACGTGCTATTTCTGGACCTCCTGGATATCTTAAGCCCAACATTTTCGCAGTTTTATCAAAAGCCTCACCGGCGGCATCATCAATGGATTCACCCAGTAAACGATACTGACCAATCCCATCAACACGCACCAATTGCGTATGCCCACCCGACACCAACAAAGCGACAAATGGAAACTGCGGTGGTGTTTCTTCCAGCATCGGAGCCAGTAAATGACCTTCCATATGATGTACACCTACCGCGGGTATCTCCCACGCAAAGGCCAACGCTTGCGCACACGACGCACCCACCAACAGTGCTCCCACTAGTCCGGGTCCCGAGGTATACGCGATACCTTCAATATCCTCAGCCGTGCATTGTGCATCCGCCATAACCTGCTCAATTAACGGCAACATGCGTTTAATATGATCTCGTGAAGCCAGTTCTGGAACCACGCCGCCATACACGCGATGCAAATCAATTTGGCTAAATAAAGCATCTGCCAACAAGCCGCGTTCGCTGTCATAAAGCGCGACCCCCGTTTCATCACAGGATGTTTCTAAGCCCAACACCAACATCTAATCAATCCGCCTAACTTTACAACGATAGAATAACCACGCATGATAAGCGGCTTAGCGGTTATGTTCTATGCCTTTCTTAATTGCTCTTTGCTTTTATCGAAAAAAGCAGGTATTATCCGCAACCCTTGAAAACGGATGTGTATTAATCGAATACACATCTTATAACCCGGTCATTGATGAAGGTACGAATCGGATGCCAACTGTCAAACTTAAAGACAACGAACCATTTGACGTTGCTCTGCGTCGCTTCAAGCGCTCCTGCGAAAAAGCCGGTGTTCTTGCTGATATACGCAGTCGCGAGTTTTATGAAAAACCAACTGCAGAACGCAAGCGTAAAGCAGCAGCAGCAGTAAAGCGTCACGCTAAAAAAGTACAACGCGAACAACGTCGTCACGAACGCCTGTATTAAGTTACACAGGTTTAGTGCTTAACAAAGCCCGGACTCGTCCGGGTTTTGTCGTTTAACAAATCCCCATCAAATACACTCAAAACAATTGAAGCACGGCCACAGCCTTAATATATGCTGACGAGCCATTCTTTGATTGACATTTATTCAGCATCATAAAACTTATATAACAGCCAGCTGTCACATGGATACGTGCGTTTTATGCAGATCTGCGTATTTAACTGCGCTGCAGTGGTATAAACCAAGCATTGTAGGAGCTTCATGGCCGGATTAATTGCACAAGGCTTTATTGATGACTTACTTAACCGCACCGACATTGTCGAAGTGGTAGGTTCGCGCGTGCAATTAAAAAAATCCGGTAAGAACTACACAGCTTGCTGCCCTTTTCACCAAGAAAAAACACCCTCATTCTCTGTGAGCCAAGAAAAACAATTTTATTATTGTTTTGGTTGTGGTGCTGGCGGCAATGCTCTTGGCTTTATTATGGATCACGATCATCTCGAATTCCCAGAAGCAGTAGAAGATCTGGCCAAACGTGCTGGCGTTGAAGTTGAGCGTGAAGCGGGTAACGCACCGCACAAACCTCGACAACCTGTCGACTCGCCTTTATACGCTCTGCTTACTGCAGCCAGCGAATATTATCGCGACTCGCTAAAAAATCACTCTCAGCGCAGCACAGCAGTGAATTACCTGAAAAATCGTGGCGTATCGGGTGTAATTGCCCGTGACTTTGCCTTAGGCTTTGCTCCGCCCGGCTGGGACAATTTAAGCAAGCACTTAGGTGGCGATAGCCTGCAACAAAAAGCATTAATTGATGCCGGTCTTTTAGTTGAAAACGCCGAGAGCCAACGCCGTTACGATCGTTTTCGCGATCGGATTATTTTCCCAATCCATGATTCTCGCGGACGTATTGTTGGCTTTGGTGGACGTGTTCTTGGGGATGATAAACCTAAATATCTAAACTCCCCTGAAACAGCGGTATTCCATAAAGGCCAAGAACTATATGGCCTCTATGAAGCGCGTAAACACAATCGGCAACTCAACGAAATCATCGTAGTTGAGGGCTATATGGATGTTATCGCCCTCGCCCAACAAGGCTTACGTAACGCTGTAGCAACGCTTGGTACCGCTACCAGCGAAGAACACATTAAGCGTTTATTTCGCGCTGTGCCGAATATTTTATTCTGCTTTGATGGCGATAATGCTGGGCGTAAAGCCGCCTGGCGCGCACTTGAAGCGACCCTCGGCAACTTAAAAGATGGTCAGCAAGCACGTTTCTTATTTGTACCAGACGGCGAAGACCCAGACAGCCTTATTCGCAGCGAAGGCCTAGAAGCCTTCCAAGCACGCATTACCCAACAGTCAGTGCCGTTAACCGAGTACTTCTTCACACATTTATCTGCAGAAATAAACTTGGACTCACTAGAGGGTAAAGCCCACTTAGCAACATTAGCTTCGCCACTGGTAGAACGTATTCCCGGTGCCAACTTACGTGCTTTAATGCGACAAAAGCTCACCCAAATTACGGGTTTAGCTACGGCACCCAGTGAAGAGATAGCTGATAACTTATCAGCGCCGCAAAACTGGTCTGCCGCTCCAGAATATGATCGTAATAGCGCTGACTTTGACTCGTATGCTCAATTTAGTGCTGACGACTACGCTGATATGCCACAACAATTGCCTGCACAATCAGTCAAAAAAACTCGCCACAATGATAATTCGTGGTCACGTAAAACGGGCCCAGCACACCAAAAAAACCGTGCTAAAGCCGCTGTAGAAACCCCGCACTTGGCCGCTCTGCGCACCTTGTTGCATCATCCTCACTTAGCATTAAAAGTTGATACTGCAAGTAAACTTGCTGCAGAAGATGACCTTTATGCGCAATTGCTCGTCTCATTACTTGAAGCGTTACAAAAAAGCCCCGAACTGAGCCCACTACAATTGATAGCACGATGGCATGGTACCGAACAGGGCCACCTATTGCGTGCGTTGGCTGAAAAAGAATGGCTAATTGATGCAGACAACCTTGAAGAGCAGTTTTTTGACACCATAACTCGTTTAGCATCTCGTCAACGCGAGCGCCTTATTGAACAATTATTGAATAAGGCGCGCTCTGATGAACTTTCTAGCGAAGAAAAACAACACTTGCGCACATTGTTCGAGCAACACAACAATGCGCCAAGTACCGCCCAAACTGGCAATTAAGTCATTATATGAAGTATAATATAAGTCTTAATTGCCTTTCGGCCCAGACCTTTCATGGATAGGGTGATATGTCCGCAAAATCACAACAATCTCGTCTAAAAGAATTAATCGCCCTCGGTCGTGAGCAGGGATACCTGACTTACGCCGAGGTCAACGACCACCTTCCTCAAGATATTGCTGATCCGGAACAGGTCGAAGATATTATTCGCATGATCAATGACATGGGAATTAATGTATCTGAAGCCGCTCCTGACGCTGATTCTTTACTGCTGGCGGGTGCTGACACAGATGAAGCTGCTGCTGAAGAAGCCGCTGCTGCTCTCGCTGCCGTTGAAACAGATATTGGTCGCACGACTGACCCAGTGCGCATGTACATGCGCGAAATGGGTACAGTGGAGCTCCTTACGCGTGAAGGCGAAATTGAAATAGCCAAACGCATTGAGGAAGGTATCCGCGAAGTCATGAGCGCTATGGCTCACTTCCCTGGTACTGTCGCTGATATCCTTGCGAGCTTTGATCGTGCGATTACTGAAGGTACACGTCTAACCGATGTCTTCAACGGTTACATTGACCCTGACGATGCCGTTCAACAGCCTGCACCGCCTGCTGCCAAAAAAACTGCAGCAAACGCTAAAAAAGAAAAAGATGAAGATGACGACGACGCGGAAGATGAGGAAGAGGAAGAAGCCGGCGACGGCGGTCCAGATCCTGAACTTGCTAAGCAACGTTTCGGTGCTGTTGCAGAACAGCTCGCTAAAGCCGAAAAGATTCTTCTCAAGCACGACCGTAATAGCAAGCAAGCGGTAGAAGCTTTACGCGAGCTTGGCCAACTGTTTATGCCAATTAAACTGGTACCTAAACAGTACGATGCACTGGTTATCCATGTACGTGATGCCCTGCACCGCCTGCGCAGACAAGAACGTGCAATTATGCAGTTATGCATACGTGATGCGCGCATGCCACGTGCTGAATTCCTCAAACAGTTCCCAGGCAATGAAGTGAATTTAGAGTGGGCTGTAAAGCTCAGTGAAGGTAAAGCGCGCTATGCTGCAAACCTCGCTCCTCTAGTTGAAGAAATTCAGCGCAATCAGCAAATCATGATTGATTTGGAAAAAGAAACCACTTTAACCATTGCTGATATCAAAGATATCAACCGTCGTATGTCCATCGGTGAAGCCAAAGCTGGTCGAGCCAAAAAAGAGATGGTTGAAGCGAACTTGCGCTTAGTGATTTCGATTGCGAAAAAATATACCAACCGCGGCTTACAATTCCTCGATTTAATCCAGGAAGGTAACATCGGCCTGATGAAGGCTGTAGACAAGTTTGAATACCGTCGTGGTTACAAGTTCTCAACCTATGCCACTTGGTGGATTCGTCAGGCGATTACTCGCTCGATTGCTGACCAAGCACGGACGATTCGTATTCCGGTGCATATGATTGAAACCATAAATAAACTGAACCGTATTTCTCGCCAAATGCTTCAAGAAATGGGCCGTGAACCGACCCCAGAAGAATTGGGTGAGCGCATGGAAATGTCTGAAGACCGCGTACGTAAAGTCTTGAAGATCGCCAAAGAGCCAATCTCCATGGAGACACCTATTGGTGACGATGAAGATTCACATCTAGGTGATTTCATCGAAGACGCTACTATGCAGTCACCGATTGATATCGCAACTGTAGAGAACCTCAAAGAGGCCACCCGTGGCGTTCTTGGTGGCCTCACGGAGCGTGAAGCGAAAGTTCTGCGCATGCGCTTTGGTATTGATATGAATACCGACCATACGCTAGAAGAAGTCGGCAAACAGTTTGATGTAACCCGTGAGCGGATCCGTCAAATTGAAGCTAAGGCGCTACGCAAGCTGCGCCATCCATCTCGTAGTGAGCATTTACGTTCATTTTTAGATGAGTAAAACCAAAAACCCCCGGTAATTCGGGGGTTTTTATTTGCGTCTTTGCAATACATGGGTATAATTACCCGCTGCAACTGGGGCCCATAGCTCAGTTGGTTAGAGCAGGGGACTCATAATCCCTTGGTCCGCGGTTCAAGTCCGCGTGGGCCCACCATCTTCTTAACGCCCTGTTAAGCTTCTCACCTAGCAAGACCCCATCAGAACACTATAAAACAACCCCGCAGCCACTCTTGAGCGCTGTATAGAGCGTCTTATTAATTGATTTGTATAACTACTGATGCGCGCGAACACAAGCATTTACCTGCGCCCGCGCGAACCAAGGTCTTAAACCAGCGTCTCTCCGTCCTTTTTAGCTTTGCGTATATCAAACACTAAAGCCGTACACAGAGTTATCAGCACCAAAGCGGATAGCACTGGCCAAATCATTACGTAAACTGTCAATCCAAATGTAGACATCTTAATTCTCCTTAAGCCTCTGCTTCTTTGTGGAACTCAATCACACGCTCATCAATGGTATCGAAATTAAATTTCGCTGCTTTACTGCGTAAAGTCATCAAGGTACATACCACTGTACTTGCGCCATAAGCCGTTAACGAGCTCAATAACACAGCATACTCACGCAAGAAACCTACCGTAAAGAACACTAAAACAAACGCGGTAATAATGCCCAGAGCCAATCCGACAACTCGACCAAAAAAGCCGAAGGCCATTAAACCAATCACAACCCCGCCACCCACTGCAGCAAAGATCTCGAAGAACACAGCAATGGCACCTTCGATCGGTAACCAGTTAAAGCGCACAATTAAGAACAGCAAGAAGGACACCGCAACCGACACAGTAAAGGCCGCATTAGTCACGCGATCCCAATATAGGCTAGCAATCACAGGGAATACAATTGACCCCCACAATGCCCCGACGAAGATCAGCATGGACAAAATATCAAGTTTCAAACTGGCAAAAACAACACCCAATGTAGCAGCTACCACCATGGTAAAACGTCCCACCCAAAGCATTTTATGTGGGTTAGGTTTATTTTTAGTGATGTGTTTTCCATAAATATCAGTCATGACAATGGCTGATAAAGCAGATAGATCCGAGTCAGCCGTGGAGGATAAAGAACCAATCACCATAATAAACAGCATGCCCACCATAATAGGTGACAAATAGGTTGCTGCCATTTGCGGAATTAGGTTATTTAAATCGCCATCAATTGGTTTAACGCCAGCAAGTAACGCCAGTAAACCCAACATACCTAAACCAATTACAATCGAACCGTAACCAATCGTAGCGGTAATAAAGCTCGATTTAATTAAATCTTCACGTACCGCAAATAAACGTTGAGCAATGGTTTGGTTACCAATTGCATAAGCTAATACCGCAACAAAGAACGGCGCACCCTGCTCTAATATTGCTGTGGTTGAGAAAAAGTCTTGCTGCTCTAAGGTTAGATTCGACATGCCTGTTTCAAACAGTGTCGGTCCACCCAGTTGGAAGAAAATCATTGGGATAATAATCACAGCGGCTAAAATCATCGCCACCAGCTGTGCAAAGTCAGTAAAGACTGACGCTCTAAAGCATCACACCCTGTACAAAGCTTAGCGGTGAGAGAATGCTGACCAACGCACCGGCAGCAGTAAAGTTCACCATTAAACTAATAACACTACCGACAACGTTTGAACCGGCTAAAATCATCTGGCTGGAAGTACCATGCCGCGCATGCATAATTTCTGCTAACGTATGGGCATTGGGAGCCAATTTACGGAAACGCCGCCCAAAAGGGTAGATAAAAAGAATCATCAACGCACCCCAGAAACCGTAGTGGATCGCGCCAGAGAGACCATATTTATAGCCTGAACTTGCCGCAGCATAAAAAGACGCTGCCCAAATCCAAGTTGCAGTCATACTTGCCGCTGACATCCCGTAGCCGACCGAGCCATTAGCGGTCATATAACCATCTGCGTTTTCTTGTTTTTTACCTATTCGTAAGGTTAATAGAAAAGTTACGCCATAGAATCCCAAGAGGATCAGTAGCGCAGTACTCGTTGTAAACTGAAACATTCTTACTCCTTAACGCCGCTAACGTCACAAGCAAGACGTACTTTTACATACGGCAATAATATTGCGCTGCTCTGTAGGGTCAACAAGATAGCCCCACGAGCACATAAAAAAGAATTGCTGCTATAGGCAAACAAGGCAACGTACGGTGCGTACTTGCCAGGCAACTGCCAAAGTCATATAGGGAAAGAAGTCCCGCAGCGATGAGCCGGTAGATACCGGAAGGCTCGTAAATACTGCTTGTTAAATGTATCCACGACAGCAGAAACAATAACATTTTTCATCTTAAATAGCCAAACTCCATAACTATCATATTAGTGATAGTGTAAAGCTTAAAGGCAGGCGTTTTTATTCACTATGTTGTTTTCTGCTTACCTAATGGACGCGTCCAGCGCTCAGATAAAACCACACCAAATAAGGTCAAGCCACCTCCTACTGCATGGTAAAGCGCCAGACGTTCAGACAGTACAAACGCAGCAATAATAATCGTTAGAATCGGTATTAAATTAAAAAATACTGCCGTACGACTGGGTCCTAATGTGCGAACTGCATGCATCCACGCTAAAGGAGCAGCAATAGAGGCAAATACACAGGCAAAGAGAACCAGTGGCAGATTAGCGCTGTTTAAACCGGCTTTTTCTGAAAACCAAAACAATGGAAACAACACCACAATCGCTACTAAAACCTGTAAGTACAACAACTGCAATGCCGGAATATCCATCTGCCAATACTTTAACAAGGTGCTGTACAGCGCATAGGCTAATGTAGCAATAAGCATCATAACATCGCCCATATTGATCCCTTGTTCGGCTAAATTACGCAGATCACCCTGACTAACCACCAGTAGCACGCCGACAAATGAACATAAGACGCCAAGTATTGCACCCACCGTCAAACGCTGGCCTAACGCAACAATTGCCATACCTAAAGACATCACTGGCATCAGCGATACAATAATGCCCATATTCATGGCTGTGGTCTTCGGTGCAGCAAAGTACGCAAGACTCTGGTAGATCGCCATCCCCAACACGCCCAGCACAAAAATCTTTAATAGATGCGGCCGAATGTTGGCCCAGTTCCGTAGAACGGGACGCAATAGAAATGGGGTAAACAATAAACCTGCAAACAACCAGCGATAAAACCCCACCTCAGC
>CAJDWM010000038.1_pt1 | contig 11351 bp, 10 predicted proteins | sample 7391611 | NCBI WGS metagenome assembly CAJDWM01 (sample SAMEA7055739, study PRJEB34461) | soil metagenome | biome: terrestrial ecosystem; feature: Peninsula; material: soil | place: Antarctica | collected 2016 | reverse complement strand
TGTTTATTATTGATCCCAATAAAAAAGTGCGCTTGACCATTACTTATCCAGCCAGCACCGGACGTAACTTCCATGAGATTTTACGGGTGATTGATTCATTGCAGCTGACTGACAACTATAAAGTTGCCACACCTGCGAACTGGGAAGACGGTGAAGAAGTAGTGATTGTGCCGTCCATTCAAGATAAAGCTGAATTGGAAGAACGCTTTCCAAAAGGTTACCGCGCAGTAAAACCTTACTTGCGTCTGACCCCACAACCGAATCGTTAAGAAAACAGCCGTTTGGCTGCAGGGCGTTGAGAAAGCTGTGCAGTCATGGGCAAAGAGAAGGAGAGCGCTGATGCGCAACAAAACTGATGTTCGATATCTGATTGTGCCAGGCTGGCAGGGTTCATCTGCCGAACACTGGCAATCACACTGGCAGAACGTTTTGCCCGAGAGTGTTCGTGTGGAGCAAGACAACTGGCTCGAGCCACAGCGTCAAGCTTGGATTGCTCAGCTAGAGCGTCAGATTGCGGCGGATCAGCGACCAGTAGTGTTAATTGCCCACAGTTTAGGTTGTGTAACAGTCGCGCATTGGGCTGCACAAGCATCCCCAGTATTACTGGCACGGGTGCGCGGCGCGTTACTGGTAGCACCGGCGGATGTTGAGCGGGCTGATTGCCCAGCAGCTTTACGCAACTTTGCTCCGGTACCGAGTCAACGCATACCTTTCCCTAGTATTTTGGTGGGTTCCAGCAATGACCATGCTGCCGATGCGTCCCGCGCGTTGCAGTTTGCTCAATGGTGGGGCAGTAATTCAGTGATTTTACCGCATGCCGGACATATTAATGTGCAGTCAGGTCATCATCGCTGGGAGCAGGGTTTTGCCTGGTTGTATCAACTGCAAGAGCGCAGTAGCAGTCATTATCAACGCAGCGCTTAACTTTTACTTCTCTACTGTGGAGGGATTGAAGTCCTGCTGCGCAACAGTATTATCAAGGCTAAAACGAGCATTGTATTGAGCTTATCAATTCTGTCTTAGCGTAGGTATTGTGTGCTGTAGAAATTAGCTATTCGAAGAAACCCATTTTTTATCAAGGTCTTCCACGGCAAATGGCGGCTCAGGCTGGGGCCATTGTAATTTAAGTGCTTCAAGTTTTTGTGCGATAAGGCTACAGAATAGCAGGGTGCAAAATGGCTTATTATTTGCCGGAAAAATATACCATGGATGTGTGGCAGTGCTACTTTGTTTAAAAGCCTGATTCCAATTGTTTTGCACAGCATTAAATTTTTGATGACCAACTAAATCGGCTGCAGAAATTTTCCAACGTCTTTCTGGATCAATAAAGCGTTGCTGTAAACGGATTTTTTGTTCGTCTTTAGAAATATGTAGATAGATTTTAATTAGATGAATATTTTGTTCTGCTAGCTCTGCCGCAGCTTGGTTTTTATTAATATAACCATCGGCTAAGTCACTTACCAAACCTTCGTAAGGGGTGCGATTGAATACAGTAAGCACACCTGGCGTGGGTAGCTTTTTCCGGTAGCGCACTAAAAAGTTTTCACTGCGCTGACTAGCAGTTGGTTTCTGAAAATCACAAACACGCACACCTTGTGGGTTTAGGCCGCGCAAGCCGTTACGAATAACAGCATCTTTGCCTGAGCAGTCAGGGCCTTGTAACCAGACTAAAATGGCCGGGTTGTTATTAGCCCAGAGCAATTGTTGTTGGCAGTCCAAAATATCACGCACTGTAATCAGGCGTGTATCGCATTCGGACTGAGTTAAACCGAAGTCGCGAGCAGGATCGCAATCCAACTCTGTACTGGCGTTATAAAGGCATTGTTGCAGTACAACATCGGTGAGTTGCATATCAGTCCTTATTTCGTTTGAGTTGGTCTTTAAGCTGTGTTGGCAGTTGACGAATAATCAACATATCACGGGCTTCATCATATTCGACCTTAGAACCCAACAGATGTGATTCAAAGCTAATGGAAATGCCTTCAGCACGACCAGTAAAACGGCGAAAAGCATTTAAAGTCCGCTTATCAGCGGGAAACTCCGATGACAAGCCGTAATCTTTATTGCGGATATGGTTGTAAAAAGCTTGTGGGTTTTCCTCATCCAAAACCTCAGATAAACCTTCAATGCTGACTACTTCACCGCGGCGTGATTGGCTATTAGCATAGCTGGTTAAGCTATTGGTTTTTTCTCGAGCTTGCTCTTCAGGTAAATCTTCACTTTCCACAAAGTCACTAAAGGCTTTTAGCAGTGTACGGGTTTCGCTAGGGCCATCAACACCGTCCTCACAGCCTAAAAAGTCACAGAAACCGTCAATAACTTTCTTGCCATTTTTACCTTTTAGATAAGAAATGTACTGTTTAGATTGAGTATTGTTTTGCCATTCAGATAGGTTAATACGGGTGGCTAAATGCAATTGGCTTAGATCTAAATGGCGCGCTGGATCGATATCAAGCTCTTCAGAAACTACCATACCCTCACTGTGCTGTAACACGGCAATGGTCAGATAATCGCTCATACCTTGTTTGTAGTGAGCAAATAAAATATGCCCAGACAGGGTGATATTGGCATCTTCTAAAGTTTTCTTCAGATGTTCGGCGGCTTGCCGGCTAAATTGCACAAAGTCGCTTTGTTCGGCGAGGTAACTGCTCAGCCAGTTTTGCAGCGGCCATTGTGTACTGTCTGTTTGAAAAAGCCCCCAAGCTTTGCTGGGTTTCGCATTATAACTGTCATTAAGGTCAGCCAGCATATACTGCACTGAGCTGGAATTTGGCAGCACGTCTTCACGAGTTTTTAGCACAGCAGGGCTGTCGTCGGGTTTTTTATCAATAAAATGAACAATGCAGTTATGAATCGACATACAGTTTTAACCTTTACTTAACAAAATATAGCCGCGTCTTGCTGTGTATTTAATACACAGCAAGACGGTAAGCAAGGGAGGAATTATGCGGTGGGATTTGCAGCTTCGAGCTGTTCTTGCTTTATGTTTTTTAGACGTTGTAAAACATAGCGGACGTGTAAGTGCAGCTCATACAATTCGTTGGTGTAAGACAGCGGCACTTCGACTTTAGCCAGCTCATCTTGCAGATCAGAAAGACGCTGAATCTCAGTATCGATATGTTCAGGTAATGTTTGGTTGGTAAAACGCTTATCAACGTCCCTGAGATATTTATACCAGCGATAAATACGTGCGCGGATCCGCCAGCGATAGATTGGACCTGCCACCTTGAATAAAGGAAAGAGCAGCACTAATAAAGGAATCACTAAAATAATATAGCGGTCTGCGAGTGAAGCAATTCTAAAGGGTAGGTAGCGCTGTAATAAGGGTAAGCCGTTGTTGTGAAAGTATTCTGCTTCAGTAAGTGTGGCAAAGTTATGCGGCATGTTTTTCGGCCACGTATCAGGAGCGTCGATCAACGAACCTGAGCTCATAACATTTTGTGCTGCTGCTAAAATTAAGGCAGTTAGCGCGGGGTGAAAAGAATCATTAGCCATCAGCATGGCAACAGGGCTGAGTGTTGTAGTGTCTCGGTGTGGTTGGTTGGTGGCTAGATTAAGTAAGCCTTGGCCAACAACAATTTCAGTAATAAAAGGTAAACGGGCACGGTAGGCCGCAGCCTGACTGAAATTTACCAGCTGCAGCTCAGGGTGACTGGCCGCTTCTTGGATCAAAAGACTTTCTGCTGGGCCTAAAAAGAAGGCTGCATCTAGCTCTTGATCGAGAAGCGCAGATAAAGCTTTTTTACCGCTATAAGCCTGCCAAGTATCGGGTAAATTGTCGCTGTCAAACTGGTTTGCCTGCAGCAGCGGGTCAACCACCATACGAATACCACCATTGGTAGTACCTACGGCAGTACGTAAAGGGATAAGATCATTAAGGGTGCTGACATAAATGCCTGCACGGGCAAATAACCACAGTGGTTCTTGAAATACCGCGCCAAGATTGTAAAGGCTTTGCCGTTGCTTCTCGTCAAACTCAAGCCCTTGGCCACTTTGCATAAGCGCAAGGTTTACACCGCTATCTTCGTCGAGCAAGAGTTCAGCATTTTCTCGCGATCCTGAGCTCTGGACTAGCCTAAGATCAAAACCTTCTTTGGCCAGTTCAGTACGTAGCTTTTCTGCAAATTGTGCGTAACCACCCCCGGCGCCACCAGTACTCATAGTGGCGTGCATCGGTGGCGGCGGCGCAACAAAATAAAATAAGGCCGCTACTAATCCAGCCAATACGGGTACTAACCAGAGGTTAGCACGCAGCATAATAGAAAAATCTTGCAGAATTCGGTTCATGGGCAATCCTTGATTTGTGCTTATTACTTAGCGTCAGTTCTTTTACGACGTGGAATACCAAAGCGTTGACGACGCTCCCATAAGCATTTACGGCTGATGCCCAACTTGCGAGCCAGCTCTGTCTCTGTCATTGAGTCTTGATGTTCAAGCACAAAATGTTGGAAATAATCTTCGAGAGATAGCTCACCCGCAGCCACTTCTGGTGCTGCTTCTGCTTCTGCTGCTTTAGCTGAGTCTGCTGTGTCGGAAGCTTCTTGTGAAGTTTTTTCTGCTGCTAGATCAATATCAATGCCCATGAGTTCAGTTGTTACTTGATTGCCTTCACAAAGAATCACCGCGCGTTCGAGTGAGTTTTCTAACTCACGTACGTTACCTGGCCAGCTGTATTTCTGTAGTGCCTGCCGCGCTTGCTCAGTAAAACTCATCGGTTCTTTGTTCATACGGATACGGTGACGATCGAGTAGGGTGTCTGCTATTTCTAAAACATCATTTTCACGGTCACGTAACGCAGGTAGGTGTAGGGCAATCACATGCAAACGGTAATATAAGTCTTCACGGAAGCCGCCAGTTTTTGACAAGCCTTTTAAATCGCGGTGTGTCGCAGCAACCAAGCGCACATCGACTTTTTGCGACTGTACAGAACCGACGCGACGGATTTCACTTTCTTGCAGAACACGCAATAAACGCGCTTGTGCCTCTAAGGGCAGTTCGCCAATTTCATCTAAAAACAGTGTTCCGCCATTAGCCGCTTCGACCAGACCTGCGCGGGCAGATACAGCACCAGTAAAGGCGCCTTTCTCATGCCCAAAAAGCTCAGATTCAATCAGTGATTCTGGAATCGCGGCGCAGTTTACTGAAATCATTGGTGCTTTTGCGCGTTTCGATAAGTTATGTATAGCGCGAGCTACAAGCTCTTTACCAGTACCTGATTCACCCTGAATCAAGACGTTAGAATCTGTAGGCGCAACCTTACGAATTTTACTGTACAGCGCTTGCATCATGGCGCTGCTGCCAATAATGCCAATGTCGGAATTATCTGTCTGAGCTTGAGCGGTAGTTGATTCCAGACTGTCAGTAGCTTGTGCATTATCCGGGCTTAACAGCTTATGATCTTGAATAATACGTGCCACTGTTTGCAGCATTTCATCGTGATCAAAGGGTTTGGCAATGTAATCAATTGCCCCTAGACGCATCGAATCAACCGCAGAGCGTAAACTGGCGTAGCTGGTCATAATAAGCACCGGCTTTGGTGCTGCCAGCTTGATCATTTCAGTGCCCGGAGCGCCAGGTAAGCGTAAATCGCTGATGATTAAATCAAAGGATGCAATCTTATGTTGCTCTTGTGCTTCTTGAACTGAGCCGGCTTCGCTAACGTGATACTGATTGCGTTCAAGTAGACGACGCAATGCCGAGCGAATAATAGGTTCATCTTCAACAATCAAAATATGATGCATTGACTCTCTCTCTAAACAAACAGAATAAAGGACAGTGTTATAAGTGAGCTACTCATAACAGACCCTTTACTACTGGGCTGGAGGATTGGGTATGGCGCGGCAAGGTAATACGGAAGCGGGTGCCACGCTGCTGCTCAAGGTCAGCTGGGCTATCCACGTTAATTTCGCCCTGGTGCTCTTCGATAATTGAATACACCAGTGCAAGCCCAAGGCCTGTACCTTGACCGGGATCTTTAGTGGTGAAAAATGGCTCAAATAAATGCTCTAAGTTAGCGGTGCTAATGCCGCTACCCTGATCCTCTATGGATAACTCTACATGAGAATTGCGGGCGGTAGTACGGATATAAATATGCCCTAACTCAGGACTGGCATCCCGCGCATTGGAGAGCAAGTTAATCATTACTTGAGCGAGGCGTTGCGGATCACCCAGGACCCAATGTTGGGTATCGCAAAGATTATAAAAGCTAACTGTTTTACCCAATTTATTCAAACTTAAAAGGTGAATAGCTTCACTGCTGACCTCAAATAAGCTTACAGGTTCATGGTCATCATCTTGCTGCTGACCTGAGTGGGAGAAGCTCATTAAGGACTGAACAATACGGGTTACACGCTTGGTCTGATCGATAATTTGACTGCTGATTTCTGTAATTTCGGGGTCTTCATCACGCTCATAACGCAGGTTTTGTGCGAGGCAAGCAATCCCAGTAATTGGATTACCAATTTCATGAGCAACACCAGCGGCCAGCCGACCAATAGAGGCCAAACGCTCAGAATGCACTAATTTATCTTCAAGTAAGCGGGTCTCGGTGGCATCTTCTATCAATAATACTAAACCGCTATTACTGGGTGCTGATGGCTCATCAATGGCGGCTTTATGCAGGTTTAGCCAGCGTGATTGGTAAGGACCGCGTAAAGCATGCTTATACAAATGCGGGGGCTGACCTTGGGAAAACTCCATAAATAGGCCACGCCAAGGCTCGTCAATGCTTTCCAGTCGCGAACCAACCACTCGTGAAGCGGTAATTCCGGTGAGATCTTCTAAGGCGCGGTTCCACATCAAAATCTCATTATCTTTGGCCAGCGAGCACACTCCCATAGGTAGATCTTGTAGGGTTTGTCTATGATAACGGCGCAAAGTATCCAGCTCAGCGGCCAGACCAGTCAGTTGTGATTGGTACGCTTCTAAGCGGCTTTCGATAAAGTGAATATCGCTAGTGACGTAGGTCTGATTATCAGCTTTATAAGGTAAAAAGGTATCAACTAATTCTTGCGCAACACTAGGGCCCATTAATCCGGATAAGTTGGCTTCAATACGGTCACGTAAGCGTCGCAAAGCAAAGGGACGGCTTTCATCAAAGGGAAACTGTAAGTCTTTAAGCGCTTGCTCCACTTCTCGCTGTGCAGTGACGGCTCCAAGCGGCTTGGCCAGTTCAGTGGCGAGCTCTTGTGGGCTATGAACGAAGAGTTCCCGACGACGCTCTGGACGACGCACATTATTGACCAGACAGGCCTGCGCAGCGCTTTCTTCTTCTGGACTGGTACGCGTCCATAAAGACACCAAAATAAAAATAAGGCAGTTAACGCTCAGTGCCGCAATAGCAGAGTAATGCCAGTTACGCTCATCAAGAAAATAGGTGTAATCAATAAATGGTAGATAGAACTCTTGGATATTGCTAAACATCGGCAAGAGCATGCCTACAGCCCAAGTCAACATACCGGCAAGCGCACCGCTGATAAAACCATAGCGATTGGCTTTGGGCCAATAGAGCACGGAAAGCACACCAGGTAAAAACTGTGTAGTGGCGACAAAAGCAACTAGACCCAGGTTGGACAGATCAGGCTTAGAGCGCAATAAAAGATAAAAACCGTAACCTGCAAGAATAATGGCAAAAATTAAGCCTCGTCGTGTCCATTTAAGCCATCGATAAATATTGCCTTCAGCAGGAGGCTGGTAAAACGGTAGAACCAAGTGGTTAAGCACCATGCCGGAAAGTGCCAAGGTAAGGACAATAATCACGCCACTGGCAGCAGATAAACCACCCATAAAAGCCAGCAAGGTAAGTCGTTCATTAACAGTAAAAATAACGGTACACCCCAGCTTGCAGTAATCATTGCTCGAGGGTTTAGATTTTCAGTGAAAGTCATGTGATACATATGTGGCATAACAATCGCTGAAGCAAAAAATAATAGCAGCAAGGTGCGCCATGGACCTTCTTGCAGCGGTATCTGTAAATCTTCGAGGATATCGATATTTGTTGATAACCAAGCATCTAAATCGCTGGGTCCATCAAAAATAATAAAGAGAGCGTAAGCACCAATAGCGAGTAGGGCGATAAGCTTAACCAGTGACTCAAAAGCAATGGCAAAGACCAAACCTTCGTGTTTTTCTCGGGTAGTAATATGCCGAGCACCGAATAAAATTGAAAACAAAGTGATTAAAATACAAAACGCTAAGGCCACCTGATCTTGAATAGGCTGGCGAGTGAGTATGCCTATGGTGTCGGCTACAGCTTGAATCTGTAAGGCCAGCAACGGTAGAGCACCAAACAGCATACCTAAAGTGGTAATAGCGCCCACCCAACTGCTACGAAAGCGAAACGCCAGCAGGTCAGCTAAAGATGAGAGCTGGTGGGTTTGAGTTAGATTTAAAATAGGGTAGAGAAACACTGGCGCTAATAAAAAAGCACCTGAGATGCCTAAGTAAATTGCTAAAAAACCATAGCCGTATTGATAGGCAAGACCAACCGAGCCAAAGAATGCCCAAGCACTGGCATAGACACCCAAGGACAAAATATAGGTGAGCGGATGATGCACAATTCTGCGGGGTACCCAGCCATGCTCACTGGCCCAAGCAACACCAAACAGAGTTAATAAGTAGGTTGTACTGATTAAAATCAGTTGGCTTAGGCTAAAGCTCATCGGCATCTTTTTGACTCTGCAAAATAAAGGTGACTGCAATTAGGATCAGCCACAATAAGTATGGGCGATACCAAGCGCTGTCTGCTGCAGTCCACCATTCCATAATGGCAGGCGAAAATAGATAAATGCTGACAACCAAAATGAGCACTAAACGATAAATATACATGCTGCCACTCAACATTTAAGTGTCACCAATAGTAACGAAGTGTGCGGCAGCCTGCCACAGGAAAATGTGGCAGATGTGTATTTATTGTACAAAATGACCTTGGCGGCGCTCAATGCGAAACTCCAACGTGCTAGCTCGATAACCCGCTCTCAGGCTAGGTAAAGGCAGGCAGGTTTTCCATTCTGCGTCAGGCGCCAAGGGGCTTGAGCTGCTATAGCGAGACTCGGCAAATATGTTTTCTACAAGGTTGATATTTTCCCCAGGACGATAGGCTGCGATACGCCATTGTAAATCTCTTAGTGATTTATCAGTGTTGTTACGTAATTGCACATGTAAAGGTGTGTCAGCTGGGCACTGGGTTGGTGCATAGCTCAGTTGGATATCAAGGCGATCGAGTAAGCGCTGGTTACTGCGCTCGTCTAAAATCAGCCAGCCAGCAATGCTGCCCAGTACAGCGAGTACTGGTACACCAATAGCTAAGGTGCGTTTTGGATAGCGTAATAATAGGCCAAGCCAAGTAAGCGGAATTAATGCAGGCGGTAACATAGGTTAGCCCTCTGGCTGATCGCGTAAAAATACTAAGTGGTTTGGCTTAGACTGCTCTGCACTGAAGTAATAGCCTTGCTCAGTAAAGTTTTTTAGTGCGTCTAATGAATTGATTTTATTTTTAATGACATAGCGCGCCATAATACCGCGGGCTTTTTTCGCGTAAAAGCTGATGATTTTATACTGGTCGTTTTTAAAGTCTTTAAAGTCAACATTCACTAAGGTGGCATTGAGCTGTTTAGGTTTAACTGCTTTAAAATACTCATTGGAAGCGAGATTAAGAAGCACATCGGCTTTTTGCTCAGCTAAGCATTGATTAAGTGATTCGGTTAGACGCTCACCCCAAAACTCATAAAGGTTTTTGCCCTCTGGGTTTTGTAATCGAGTACCCATTTCCAAGCGGTAGGGCTGCATTAAATCTAATGGACGTAGGACACCGTATAAACCCGATAAAATACGTAAATGCTGTTGAGTATATTGAAAATCTTCGGTACTTAAGCTTGCAGCATCTAAGCCGGTATAGACATCGCCTTTAAAGGCTAAGATTGCTTGTCTGGCATTTTCAAGTGTGAACTCAGGTTGCCACTCGGTAAAACGCGCAACATTAAGACCGGCTAATTTGTCTGACAGTTTCATCAGTTCAGCCAGTTCGTTTGGAGAAAGTTTACGCAATATCTCAATCAGCTGAGCGGATTGCTCAAGAAAACGCGGCTGGCTGTATTCTTCAGTGGCCAGAGGACTTGTGTAATCCAGCGTTTTTGCTGGTGAAATAACCATAAGCATAAAATCAGATCCTTGTAATACGGTGGCTAACAACAGGGTTAGCAAGCGGATAAGCGGACAATATGAGTTTGAGTATACAAGTTATCTAAGTTGATGGGCGTTGTCATCACAGTAATTAGCCAGCAAATAAACGCTAAATCTGCGACAATAGTTGGTTCAATATTAGATATTTATTAGGCGTTAATGAGCAAGCAACCTAATCAGCAAGCATTACTTTCGCAAATTAAGCAAGCCAAGAGCGCAGACCAGTATCGCTTACGTCGGCGACTCTTGTCGTTACTAAAACAACCGGAGCATGGTCAACAATTGGCACAGTGGCAGCAAAATCTGGAAAAGTCTTGCACCCACGTGGAAAATCGTCGTTTAAGTATTCCAAGTATTCACTACGACGACAGTTTACCTATTGCTGAACGGCGCGAGGCGATTAAAGAAGCACTGGAAAAACATCAGGTGCTGATTATTGCTGGTGAAACAGGCTCTGGTAAAACCACACAGCTACCTAAGCTTTGTTTAGAGCTGGGACGTGGTACTCATGGTTTGATTGGTCATACTCAGCCACGGCGCTTAGCCGCGCGCAGTGTGGCAGCCCGTATTGCTGAAGAGATTGCGACACCGCTGGGTGAGTTGGTTGGTTACCAAGTGCGCTATGAAGACCAGAGCCATGAGCGCACTTTAGTGAAACTCATGACAGATGGTATTTTGCTGGCGGAAACCGGTCGTGATCGCTTTTTACAGCGTTACGATACGATTATTATTGATGAAGCCCATGAGCGCAGTCTAAATATCGACTTCTTGTTGGGTTATATCAAACAGATTTTGCCCCGTCGTCCTGATTTAAAATTGATTATTACTTCAGCGACCATTGATTTGGAGCGCTTCTCTAAACACTTTGATAATGCACCTATTATTGAAGTGTCAGGCCGTACCTATCCAGTAGATACTTGGTATCGCCCATTATTGGCGAGCCAAGATGAAGATGGTAATGCGGTTGAAGAAGACCTGAGTGTTGACCAAGGTATTCTCAATGGTTTGTTGGAAATTGCTGATCATGAGCGCCGTGAAAAGCGTTTACCCGGTGATGTACTGGTGTTTCTGCCTGGTGAACGTGAAATTCGTGAATGTGCGGAAGTGTTGCGTAAAGCACAATTAAAGCACACAGAAATTTTGCCACTCTATGCGCGTTTGTCGCCCAGTGA
>CAJDWM010000012.1_pt2 | contig 11376 bp, 16 predicted proteins | sample 7391611 | NCBI WGS metagenome assembly CAJDWM01 (sample SAMEA7055739, study PRJEB34461) | soil metagenome | biome: terrestrial ecosystem; feature: Peninsula; material: soil | place: Antarctica | collected 2016 | reverse complement strand
GGTCAGCTTGGTCACTGTGGTTTTCAACATTCATAAAAGCAGCACCAACTGGCGCTGTAGGTGGTAGCTCACGTGACCAAGCAGTTGTGATTTGTATATCAGAATGATGTGCAGCGGCAGTGTGCTCAGCCAAGTGATTTTCCTGTTCGGCATGCGAGGGTGTCGCAGCAGCAATGGTCAGAGCAAACAAACTGGCAGCAAGGGCAGTGAAGCGCATAAGTAGGCAATCCTATATTTTATTGATATTTATCTATAATGCTTAACTTAGCATTCTGTACGGTATTGTGGGATGTGACATTACGCAGCAGCTCAGGGTTAAGTACAAATTATTTCAGGTTCTTTATATAGCCAATTTAACATAATATTGATTATGGCATATATAGATATTATTCTAGATTCAGCCTAATAGCTCAATTTCTACTATTATCTGTATCGTCCCGTACTTGGCCTGTAAGCGCGTCTGAGGACTTATCATCATTATCAATAGCTGGATCACTGAACTCCGTAACCAAGCCATGCTCCATGCTCTCAAGCTCTTCTAACAGCGTGCCAAAGCTTACCCGTGATGTATTGTCCACTGTCTGCTCTAGGGCGTTACCAGCGCTTGCCTGAGCTACCACTGCTGTCACTTCTTCTACAGGCGCTGTTAATTCATCCATAGCTGGTTGCAATTGTTGTAACTCACTCAGATTTGGCAATTGCTCAAGACCCTGCAAATTAAAATAATCCAAGAATGTTTTAGTCGTCGCTAACATGGCTGGCTTACCAGGCACATCTTTATAACCAACCACACGTATCCACTCACGCTCTAGCAAGGTCTTGATAATTTGTGTGCTTACCGCAACGCCACGCACATCTTCAATCTCGCCGCGAGTAATTGGTTGGCGATAAACGATCAACGCTAAGGTTTCTAGCATCGCTCGTGAGTAACGCTGCGGCCGTTCTTCCCATAGCTCCGTCCACATCCGCGAAATCCACGGGTGCACTTCCTGCCGCACCTGATAGCGAAAACCGGACGCTACTTCGCTTAATTGATAGGAACGCCCTTTAATATCTACAGATAATTGCTCTAAACCCGCCTTGATTTGCTTATGACTGGGCTGCGTCCCCCCATCAAATAGCTCTAGGATCCGCTCAAGACTTAGCGGCTTAGCTGCTGCTAATAACAAGGCTTCAAGCACCCTAGCGAATCTTTTTACATCATCAAAATCTAAGTCAGTCATGCATTTTAGCCCGTACGTGAATTTCGCTATATGCCTCGTTTTGGACCAGCTCAATTAACGATTCTTTAACCAGCTCTAAAATAGCTATAAAAGTCACTACAACACCCAAACGCCCTTCTTTTTCGGTAAATAAACGCGCAAAAGGTACAAATTGACCATCCCGCAAAGCCTCAAGCACCTTACTCATACGTTCACGTGTGGATAACGTTTCACGATTGATTTGATGGCTTTCAAACATATTTGCCCGGTGTAAGACCTCAGACATCGCCAGTAAAACGTCTTCTAACGCAACATCTGCCACTAAACGTCGCACACGTGCTTCTGGTGCATCCGCTTGCGCGATAAATACATCACGGCCCATGCGTGGAATCTCATCAAGGTCTTCAGCCGCTGTTTTAATGCGTTCATACTCTTGCAGCCGCCGTATCAGCTCTGCGCGCGGGTCTTCTTCATCATCTCCAGCACTGTACTTCGAGCGCGGTAGCAGCATGCGTGATTTGATTTCCGCAAGCATTGCAGCCATCACCAAGTACTCAGCTGCCAGCTCTAAGCGCACCGCTTTCATCAGCTCGACATAGCCCATATATTGATGAGTGATTTGCGCAACCTGGATATCAAGAATATCGATGTTTTCTTTACGAATCAGATACAAAAGCAGATCTAAAGGCCCTTCGAAAGCCTCGAGAATAACTTCAAGGGCATCCGGTGGAATATATAAATCAAGAGGTAGCTCTGCTAGCTCTTTACCATAGATAAGCGCTAACGGAGATTGCTCGTCGGTACGCGTAGCAACGTCCACGCCCTGCTCTATATTCACCGCATCTGCTGATTGCGTCATAACCTATCAGTCAGCAATTAATTAGCGCGGAATGGTTCAGGATCACCACAGCCTTCACGCATAATTTCCGGTTCATCTTCAAGAAAGCTCACCACTGTAGAGGCTTCAATGCCGCCGTAACCCCCGTCAATAATCAAATCAACTTGATGCTCTAGTAGATCCCGAATCTCATATGGATCACTTAACGGCTCGTCAGCATCCGGCAAAATCAAGGTAACGCTCATCAAAGGTTCGCCCAGCTCAGCGAGTAAAGCCTGTGCAATCGGATGACCCGGCACGCGTAAGCCAATGGTGCGACGCTTTGGGTGCATTAACATGCGCGGCACTTCTCGAGTTGCGTTTAAGATATAAGTGTAAGGTCCTGGTGTATAAGCTTTTAATAGACGAAATGCAGTGGTATTTACCTTAGCAAACACACCCAGTTCCGAAAGGTCACGGCACATTAAAGTAAAGTTATGTTTGTCATCTAAACGGCGAATACGGCGAATACGTTCAAGTGCATTTTTATCACCTAGACGGCAACCAAGTGCATAAGATGAGTCAGTCGGGTAAACGATTACACCGCCTTTGCGAATCACATCCACCGCTTGTTTAACTAAGCGGTCCTGCGGGTTTTCCGTATGAATTTGAAAGAATTTCATAGCCATATCCTCATGGTTAAAATGTTAGAGCTGTGCCTGTGACTGTGCAAATAGCGGAGTTAAATCATCCGGTACAGCTCGGTAACGACCGATTTCAGACCACTGGCGTGGCAGATGGAAATCACTGCCTGCTGTGACTTTTAAATTAAATTCGCGAGCGAGAATCGATAAAGTGCCGACCTGCTCCGCTGGCTGCATGCCATTAACCACTTCAAGGGCATGGCCACCTGCATTTACAAAGTCCTGCACTAAGCGTCGTCGTTTAGTGCGCGTGAGCTTATAGTGGTATAAATGTGCCAAGCTGATTGATGCTTTCGCGCTGTGTAGAGTTGCCATGGTCTCTTCTAAAGAAGGCCAATGTTGCTTTACATCACCAATTTTTCCCGCGCCCAACCATTTACGGAAAGCTTCAGCATAGTCACGAACATGCCCTTCATTTACTAGCCTGTGCGCCGTCTAAGGTGCCCGCAATACCTTTAGCGGCTAAACGTTTAGCGATTTCTTCAGCACGCAACCAGCGGCCTTTATGCAGAGCGTTGGTCGCCGCGAAAATAACCGGATCATCTAAAGAAAAACCATAACCGAGTATATGAATCGTCATGCCAGCCCAAACACACGACATTTCAATACCATTGATAAGCTGCATACCGAGCTCATCTACCGCTTGTTGAGCAGCCGGTAAACCTTCGATCGTGTCATGGTCTGTCAGAGCAAGTGTTTGCACACCTTGTGCATGAGCTCGTAATATAAGTTCTCGTGGCGTTAGAGCACCATCCGAGGCAGTACTGTGACAATGTAGATCTATATCCATTTTCAATGCTTACGCTTGCGGCTGTGTTTGCTATTATGCCGTTTCATTTCTGTTATGGCGCGTATTGTGAAACAATTCATCGACTTTATCCCTCTTATCTTGTTCTTTATTGTCTTTAAGCTTGAGCCTCGTGACGTCGAGCTCGCGGGACAGGTGTATTCTGTTGGCGGCATTTTTAGCGCTACAGCAACATTAATTATCAGTTCACTACTAGTCTACGGCACTTTATTTGCAGTACAGCGCCGCCTGGAAAAAGGTCAATGGCTGACATTAGCTGGTTGCTTATTTTTTGGTGGCTTAACCTTAGCCTTTCACAGCGAGACTTTTTTGAAGTGGAAAGCTCCGGTGGTCAACTGGATCTTTGCCTTAGCCTTTGCGGGCAGTCACTTTGTCGGTAAACAACCGCTTATCAAGCGCATTATGGGACATGCTGTGAGCCTCCCCAATCCGGTTTGGGTGAAACTTAATATTGCTTGGATTTTGTTTTTTATCACCTTGGGTTCTGCCAACCTATTTGTTGCCTTTACCTTCCCATCGATCTGGGTGGACTTTAAAGTCTTTGGCAGCCTTGGCATGACGGTGCTGTTTCTAATCGGTCAAGGTGTGTTTTTATCGCGCTATATGCAAGACACGCCAAGTAATCCAAATAAGGAATAAAATATGCTCTATGCAATTATTGCTACGGATAAGCCTAACAGCTTAGACATGCGTTTAGCTGCGCGCCCTGCTCACTTAGCGCGCCTCGAAGCTCTACAAAACTTAGGTCGACTCGTTCTTGCGGGTCCACACCCTGCAGTGGATAGCAGTGATCCTGGTGCAGCGGGTTTTAGCGGCAGTTTAATTGTTGCAGAGTTTGCTTCATTAGAAGCCGCAGAAGAATGGGCAGCCGCTGATCCATACTGTGCCGCGGACGTCTATGCTAATGTGCAAGTTAAACCATTTAAGCAGGTGTTTCCAAACTCATAGAGCCGCTCGCTGGAGTTGTTAAATAATAATGAGCAGTATTTTATTAGTGGATGATGACCAAGAGCTGTGTGAGCTGTTAATCCACTGGCTCAGTCAAGAAGGTTTTGTACTGCATGCGTGTTTTGATACACGAAGCGCGCGCGACTACTTAGATAACTACCCAGAACCTGATGCAGTGATTCTAGATGTTATGTTACCAGATGGAAATGGTCTGCAACTGCTGCGCAAAATTCGTGCAGAACATCCACAACTACCTGTTTTGATGCTATCCGCCCGTGGCGAACCAACAGATCGTATCATTGGTTTAGAACTGGGCGCTGATGACTATTTAGCTAAACCCTGTGATCCCCGCGAGCTTACAGCTCGTTTGCGCGCAGTATTACGGCGCAGTGTAAGTATTCCTGCTACACCCAGTATTATTGCTGTAGGTGACTTGCAATACAGTGCTGCGCGAGGCGTAGCGACCCTTAATGAGCAAGACGATGTTGATTTAACAGTTTCTGAAGGTCGAATTTTAGAAGCTTTATTAGCAACGCCTGGTGAACCAATAGATAAACAACAACTGGCTCAACTCGCCTTAGATCGCAAATTAACGCTATATGACCGTAGTTTGGATATGCATGTCAGCAATCTTCGTCGCAAGCTCGGTCCACACGCGGACTCTAGACCACGTATTGTGGCCTTACGTGGTCGTGGTTATTTCTACAGCGCATAAGGTTTACGCTTTCTTTACACTGACTTGACTGCAATTGACAATTATTTAGGCATACTAGAGTCATGCCGCAACCAGCGGAAGATTCACAAAGGAGATTTACCATGCGAATTAAAACCACTGCTCTTTTATTGAGTGCACTGCTTCCTTTAAGCGTTTGGGCGATGCCTGAACAAGGCCAGCAAAAACAGCAAGGCCAACAAAGCATGCAAAGCCAGCAACAAGGCCAGAAAAACATGCAGAAACAGTCTTCTGCGCAGAAGCAGAAAAATACTGAGTGGCGCCAAGATAAAATGCAGAAGCGTCAAGCAGCTTGGTTTGATCGTTTAGAGCTGACAGCAGAGCAACGTGAAGCGTTTCAAGCTGAAATGCAGCAACACCACGAACAGCAACAAAAATCCCGTAATGCTCATCAAGATAAACTACGCGGGCTGTTGAATGACGAGCAACGTGTAAAATTTGATGAAGACCGCGAGAAAATGCAGCAACGTATGCAAGATTATATGCAGAAAAACGATAAATCTAAGCGTTCGGACCAAAACAAACGTTCACAACGTGCCAATAGCGCAAAAGAGTAAACTCTTCCTAAGCGGTTCAAGTCATTTTTGAACCGCTTTCTTATAAGGACAAGCAATAGTGCGCTCATTATTTTGGAGAATACTTGGCGCTTTTTGGTTAGCTTTAGTTCTTATGGGCGCCCTCACCTACTTACTCGTGCGCATGTTCAATCAAGATGACTGGGTTCTAAACCACCATCCTGGCTTAAATAGCTTTGCGACAACGTGGCTAAGCCTATATGAATCAGGTGAAACCGAGTCGGCTTTGCACTACTTGCAGCAGCAAAAGCGCGATTATCGTATTGATACGCAGATACTTGATGAAAATGGTCTGTCCTTAGGCAGACAGCTATCATCACGATCTATGGCATGGGAAGCTAAGCGTGATATGCAACACCTTCCATGGCGACGGATCGTTCAAGAAGCCACAGACAGTAATGGGCACAGCTACTTATTTATTTACCGCATTGCACGCAGTGAACTCGGCGCTTGGCAACGCAGTAATGGTTTTCGCCCAATCAGCGCCCTCGCCATAGCCTTAATTGTTATCACCATTATGAGCTTGCTGCTGACCCTATCAATTACACGCCCTTTAAACCGCTTACGTAATGCCGTGCATGAATTACGCCAAACTACTTTTCAAAAAGAACAACTCAGTCAGCTGGCTAAACGTCGTGATGAATTCGGAGTCCTAGCGGCTGATTTCAATACTATGGGTCAGCGTCTGCAAGGCTTAATTAAAAGCCAACAGCAACTGCTACGTGATGTGTCTCATGAGCTACGTTCGCCTTTAGCGCGTTTGCAAATCGCTCTTGCTTTGGCTGAACGGGGTAACGAAGCTGAACGGACTGCTTTATGGCCACGTTTGCATCGTGAATGTGAACGGCTCGATACGCTTATTAATGAAATACTGACATTGGCGCGTTTAGACCAAGTGCAAGCACCTAGGCAAGCGATCAATATTGACGAACTTCTTAATAAATTGCGTGATGATGCTGCTTTATTAAAACCTGAACAAAAAATCGAGATGAGCGGCATACAAAACTTTAGCTACCAAGGCTGGCCCGATGTGCTACAGCGCGCTTTGGACAACTTATTGCGTAACGCCCTGCGCTTTAATCCGCAAGAAAAACCCATACAGATCAAAGTAACTCAGCAACCTGCTTACTTAACGATTAGTGTGCGGGACTATGGGCCTGGGGTTAGCGAGGAGTGGCTGGCTCAGCTGGGTGACAGCTTCTTCAGAGTGCCTGGGCAAGCCCAGCAAGGTTATGGTCTAGGCCTTGCCATTGCTAAGCGTGCAATCGAGCAACATGATGGTCAATTAAGTTTCAGTAACCATCCCGAAGGCGGCTTTATTGCCACTGTGCAGTTACCTATTACTAACTAACTCATTCATTGGGCCAAGCCTGTAAAAACAGTGCCGGATCTAACTGAGGTGGATTGCGCAGACTGTTTATCGGTGTACCCAAGTACATATAAGAAATAATTTGCTCATTATCCTGCAAACCAAGTCCGGCACTCACCTCTGGCATTTCAGCTACAGCACCTGTACGCCATACTGCACCAATTCCTTGTGCATGCGCCGCCAATAAAATGCCATGGGCAGCACAACCTGCGGCTAAAAGTTGCTCATGAGCAGGCACTTTTAAATCTTCGGTAAGTGTCGCAATTACGACTAGTAGCAGAGGCGCTCGCAATGGCAATCCACGGGTTTTCTCGATCTCTTCAATACTTGCATCCGGTGTGGTACTCAATAAGCCTTGTACAAAAAGTTCACCAAGTTTATTGCGAGCCTCACCCTCTATAGTCAAAAAGCGCCAAGGTCTGATTTGCCCATGATCAGGCGCACGCAAAGCTGCACGCAGCATTACATCCAGCTGTTCGGCAGTGGGTGCAGGCTCCTTTAAGCGTGGTACTGATACGCGCTTCAATAAAAGATCAATGGCATCCATCGTTTTACCTCTATCATTTAGGAATGATTCTTAATTATCTGGCCATGATATTAAACAATTTTCATAAAATAACCAACCTAAACAGTAGGATATACCTTCACAGAGCGTAATTTCCGTTATCGCCCTTAACAATACTGCTCTAAATAACAGACATTCTTACTACTGTGGTGGTTCAAGCGGTTTTAAACCGTGAGCAATGCGTGCAGTATCACAATCCGGATTGTACCCCTTATCTTCACCATACCAAGATGCATGAAATTCACGACAAATTGATGAACGATTGCTATATATACTGCAATGTACTTCTTGCCCTACTTCCCCAACTAGAGCTGTACAACGTACAGGTTTACTCTCAGTACCTACCATTGCTACAAAGGTAGAATCAATAGGTACAACAAGATCATCCGGCACAGGCCCGCCAGCTGATCGGCACTCACCCCAAAAAAAAGAAACACGAAAATGAGCGCAGCATGCACCACAGGTTAAGCATGGGTTATTATCAGACATAATATCTATTGGACACTGAGCATCGATCAAGACCGAAGCATCAATATTTTACCCTCCTTTTAAAACAGAGTATTATCCAAACATTTTGAGCGAAATTATTAGTAAATATCAATTAACGCATAATAATGTATCACCTTTGCTGTCTCGACGGAGCGACATACATTCGCTGTTTATTGAAAAATACTGTAAAAAACTCTGTTAAGCGTTTAGGTATAAACATAATCAATGAAGACCAACAACCACAAAAACATCCTAGGGTTCACGGCGCGCAAACCAATAAAAATATTTTATTCACGCATTTTAGCCTATATGTTTATTGCAACGGTCGTAGCGGTAGGCATATCAAGCAACGCTTTTTCTTACAATCTTACGTGGCTTGTGCCCTACTCATTGCTCTATCCTTACGCCTCTTATTTACTTGCTTCTAAATTAAAGCGCAACACTAATAGATACACCTATTTATATCAGTTGTTATTTGATGGGCTGCATACAGGCATTATTTTAAATTTAATTGGCTTTGCTCTTATCCCGAGCATCTCAGGATTATTGATTATTGTTTTTAGCACATTAATTGTCGGTGGTATTCGACAAACGTTATTTATGATAATGACAATACTGTCATGCGCTACAGCAACATGGCTGGTTATGCAGCCTCCTATTCAACTGGAAATGCCGCTTGTTGTTTCTGCCGTTAGTGTTTTATTTGCAGCCCTGTACATTTGTGTGATTGCTTACTATGTCCACTTGCAAAGTCGGTTTTTAACTAAAGTACAATCTAAACTTGAATACGAGCAGGAAAAAACAGCTCTTTTAGCAAAAAACTTAGCGAGTTACTTATCACCACAGATATGGAAAATGATATTTGATGGGAATTGCAGCAATGGTTCTGAAATACAACATAAAAAGCTAACAGTGTTTTTTTCAGACATTAAAGATTTCACATTATTAGCTCAGGAAGTGAAGGCAGAAGCGCTAATAAGTATTCTAAATCTCTATCTCAATGATATGTCTAAAATAGCTTTAAAACATAACGGCACTATCGATAAATTTATTGGTGATAGCATTATGATTTTCTTTGGTGACCCCGATACACAAGGAGAAAAAAAAGACGCTATTGCTGCTGTATCAATGGCTATAGCCATGCGTCAACATATGCTAGTGCTACGGCAACAGTGGCAAGCACAGGGCATCAACAAACCCTTGCCTATTCGCATGGGTATTAACACCGGTTATTGTGAAGTAGGTAACTTTGGCACACAGACACGGATGGACTACACCATAATAGGTAGCGCGGTTAATCTTGCGAGTCGTTTAGAAAATGCTGCCGGATCAGATGAAATTCTTATTTCTAATGAAACCAATGCTCTGGTTAAAGATATATTTATAACTCAAGATAAAGGACAGATTCAGGTTAAGGGAATTTCACAGCCGGTTCAGATTTTTCAAGTGATTGACTATCAGCATGGTTTTGAAGATCTAGCACGTGATTTTGATCACTATCAACCGCGTATCATCAATAAGTTATATAACTACAACATCCAAAACCAGAATAAAAAAAGACTTTAGTTCTGTTAAATAAACAACCGAACTCTCTGCTAACCAATAGGTTCGCTGAGTAACTGCAGCACTGCGTTCTCATCAAATGGCCAGTTTAATTCCTGGCCGTTATCCACTCGACGCAAGACTGGAATGGTAAGTGTATATCGTTCAAGCCATTCGGGCGAATCAACAATATCCAGTAATTCGACCACTAGGCCTTGCGCCACAAAAGGCTGTAAAACCTGCTCGGCTTTCTCACATAAATGGCAACCGAGTGTGCCAAATAACTCGCAATGTGCTGACATATTTACCTTCTTTAAAGTTAATTAACTGAAAGTTTAACTAAACATGCCGCCAAAATCAGTAAAAAACAATAAATATGCTCAGTTCTCGACATCCTAACAGGGATTAAAGAATAATTCGCTTATTTATGTAATACTAATTAAGTTATTATTTTAGAGGCGTTTTTATATGATACTTTCATGAGTGCGCAAAATTACGATACAAAAACAGAAACAATCAAGATCGATGGCGCGGACGATCTTATTATCCGCTCTTTGCTGGATCGACAGCAATATTATGACCCTCAAGGTGCAGCATCACGGCTCGGTATTTGCTCTGCTTCATGGTCTTTATTTGGCATGCTTTGGCCTTCTAGTATCCGCTTAGCAAGTGCTTTAGCCGCACGCCCTGTTAATCCTGAAGAAAATATTCTAGAAATTGGTTGCGGACTTGCCCTGGCTAGCTTAGTGGCGCATCGCAAAGGTGCAAATATTACTGCATCTGACCGACACCCTAAAGCTAAATTATTTCTTCAAGAAAATCTTCGCTTAAACGGCTTAGAAAAACTTCCTTTTCGACACGGCCAATGGGGTGAGCACCCGACTCCATCGCTTGAAGATACCGGCGCTGCCCTACTCAATAAAAAGTATGACTTAATTGTTGGTAGCGACTTGCTCTATGAGCCTGATATGCCTAATGCCTTAGCGCGCTTTGTAAATTTACATGCAAAACAGCAATCTGAAGTTTGGATTGTTGACCCCAATCGCGGTTATCGCCCTGCTTTTAATCGCAAAATGGATGCGCTTGGCTTTAAGTTAAGCTCAGATAACATCATTGTTGAGAATAATCCAGAGCATGAAAACTATCGAGGCCGGTTATTAATCTATAACCGTATTTAACTCACTTATTTTAAGTTTTTAGCCAGACATTTTAAACTTGTCATCTGCTGTAGCTAAAGCTTGCCAAGTTTAAAATATCAAGACATAAAAAAGGGTGACCGAAGTCACCCTTTTTTAGATCACAAAGAACTTAGTTCTTGCTCTCTTGAGCTTGACGGATCAAATCACCTAAAGTGGTCGGACCTGCAGCTTCTGTTTCTTGCTTACGTAGTTCTTTCATCGCATCTTTCTCATCTGCAACGTCTTTAGACTTGATAGATAAGTTGATTACGCGAGACTTACGATCGATGTTGATGATTTTTGCTTCAACTTCGTCGCCTTCGTTCAGAACGTTGCGCGCATCTTCAACACGGTCACGGCTGATTTCTGATGCTTTCAGGACCGCTTCAATGTCGTTGGCTAACAGAATTACTGCGCCTTTTGCGTCAACTTCTTTAACGGTACCG
>CAJDWM010000023.1_pt1 | contig 11662 bp, 14 predicted proteins | sample 7391611 | NCBI WGS metagenome assembly CAJDWM01 (sample SAMEA7055739, study PRJEB34461) | soil metagenome | biome: terrestrial ecosystem; feature: Peninsula; material: soil | place: Antarctica | collected 2016 | reverse complement strand
CTCTTTATTACATGATACTTGCTTAATCAGCATGACTACTGTATATTCATACTCTTATCCCGACTCAAAAGACTATTTGATTGAGTGGCGTGGTACAGAGAAAGACATATAACAGTTACGCCTCAGAGCACTTGCTCGCGCATAATCCAAAATGCTATACCGATGTTTTCGCAAAGAAAACTTGGTTCACTACTGAGTTCAACTTCAGTACTGCTTTATTTCTGCAAACCACCTGCTTTTATATGATTAGCAATTGTATTGCTACGTCTCGTTTTCGGGAGACTTTACAGCGCTTGCTGTACAGAAAATTATAAAAAAGGGGTAAGGATATGGATAACTTAAAAGTATTCAAAAAAATGGGTCGCTACGTTGCAGCGCAACTTAATGTTATTAGTCACAGTATGCAAGTAGCAGAACAACCTTCTGATACATCAATGGGTTTAGAAAACCAACTCATTGTTGATGCTTGGAACACTCTCACTGATGGTGACTGTTTGAGCACGACTCGCGCCTGTTAATTAAGAGACTTGCGCCTGCCTTGGCTGGGCAGGCGCAAGTCTTTAAAAAAACTCCCCTACAGCCAGCATAGCGTTGTAAAATCCTCTTATACCCCTCAGATTTATGCAATAAAGCGTTTCCGCATCCTGCTATAGTTGATTTATTGTTTTTTAGAATTGAACAGACTCTTATCTTATTGTATTCAATTATCAGCAGCTGCTTGCTAGTGGCGCACGCCTGTCATTCCTTGGTGTTATTAAATTTTGTTGTGTGGGTAATCTATGGCCTTTGATTTAAGTCGTCGTTTAGTGATTGGCTTGGCATCCAGTGCTTTGTTTGATTTGTCAGAATCAGACGCGGTGTTTAGAACGGAAGGTCAACAAATCTATCGTGAATACCAGCGTGATAATCAAGATAAACCGCTTGAGCGTGGCGTTGCTTTTCCATTTATACGCCGTGTTTTATCACTCAATCAGCTTAATCCAGACGATCCACCAGTTGAGGTTATTTTGTTGTCGCGCAACGATCCAGATACGGGTCTGCGGGTAATGAATTCCATTCAGCATTATGGCTTACCCATTACGCGTGCCGTATTTATGCAAGGATATTCCCGCGTTTGATATTGAATTGTTTTTATCAGCGAATGCTGAGGATGTAAGGAGTGCTGTTGTCGCCGGCTATCCTGCAGGGCAAATTTTAAAGGGCGTCATTGATGATGACAGCAGCGATTTACAGCTCAGAATTGCTTTCGACTTTGATGGTGTACTGGTTGATGATGAGGCAGAGACTGTTTACAAAGAGCAAAGTCTAGGGGAGTTTCATCAGCATGAGACTTTGCGTCAAGATATTCCGCATACCCCAGGGCCGCTTAAAGCCTTTTTAAAGCGTATTGCTGAACTTCAGCGTATGGAGCAAGAGAAGCGAGAGCAAGAGCCGTCATACCAGCCCATTTTGCGAGTTTCTATTGTCACTGCACGTAATGCGCCAGCACATAAGCGAGTGATTAACACCATGCGCCATTGGGGCATAACCGTTAATGAAGCGTTTTTTATGGGTGGCGTAGAAAAATCCAAAGTATTGCAGATTATGCAGCCACATATCTTTTTTGATGATCAAAAATTGCATTTAGAGCCAGCCGCCTCGCATTTGCCCTCGGTACATATTCCGTTTGGCATCGCGAATATCAAATCTGATAAATAATTTCCCAAAAAGTTTTAATTTGCACTCAGCAGCAAAATAAGCTGTATAGCTTTCAAACTGTGTTTGATCCGAGTCAATGCATTGATTACCTGAGCAGTGCAGTAAACATTTTATTAAAAGTATAGGTGTATGCTAGTTGAATCCTAAAGACGCTGGTTGGGGCATGTTATGTGGATTGATCGTTTTATAGATGCGCTGCGTTCATTGAGAACAGTGTTTTTTATTGTAGGTCTAGGGCTAGGTTGGCTACTATTTGCTGATCACCAAGACAAAGAAATTCTTTATGTGACGGTGCATAACACTGATGAAGTGATGCTGGAGTCTGTACGTTTTGAGTTTGGTTTTGGCTTATCGCAATCAAATATATTAGTGCTTCAAGTAAAGCCGGGTGAGAAACGCTTAGTCGCGCTCAATCATCCATTGAACAAAGGTTATAATGTTGAAGCGCGCTTTGCCGATGGCGAAGTTCGTGCTTTTTGTGCGAATCGTAACTATCCGGATCGTCAGCAGCCTTTACCCTTGCAACGCTAAGCTCTACGAATCATATCTACTGAGTTTGAATGTGTTGGCAAAGAGACGGTAACCGAACCCGTATTACAGCGCTTGTGTTGCCTTTTTACTGGGTTATCCCTCACTTACATAGAGACAACGCTTATAAAATGTATAAAGACTTCACAAGCTACTGCAAAAATGATCTCCAGAATTAATAGACTCTAAGACTTGTTTGGGCGATACGGATTTTTTGGTAATTGATCGGCTCGTAATGCTGGGCGGCGTGCGCCTTCTTTAGGTCCGTAGTAGCTACTTAAATACTCCAAAATGGTATTCTCGGTAGTCTTGTCGAACTCCCATAGTCCTTGCGTTTCCTGCATCCAGCGGATCAGTGATAGCCAATGCGCGCTGCTACCACTGTTTTGTGTTACCAAGCTGGCTGAATGACAGGCAACACAATTATTACGTACTGTTTCCCAGCCAGGGGCGATAATAAAACCAGTATTGGGATCTTGCTCGGCGGCCAAAACAGGAGTGACCGACAACCCCAGCACCAATAAACTCACAGCAATAGGATGTGCCATTGTGCTCTCCTAGACAATTTGCACCGCAATACGGTGGCAAGCATTGTTTAAATAGCCTTTAGGATTCCAACCGGCGACTACCATAGGTTGAGATTGTCCTTCGCTATCAACTGCTCTGGCCCAGATTTCGTAGTAACCTTTTTCTGGGAACGTTAGTTCACTTTTCCAGTGCTGCCATGCTAAACGATTAGCCGGTGGTCGCAGCTCAGCTTTTTGCCAAGTAATGCCAAAATCGATCGACACATAAAACTCGGCAACTTCCAGATCGCCAGCCCACGCATGACCACGCACGGCTAAAGGCTCGCCCAGTTGATGGTTGATACCTGTTTTAGGAAAAGTAATTAACGACCTAACTGGCATAGAACCAATGATCTTCATATCTTCATTGGGCACTTGGGTGCCTGGCGCTACCGGATATTTTGGTACGTGGTAAGCAGGAGAAGCCATCTTGTTACCGTCGTGGATCTTATTGCGCACTACGATTTTCTTCAGCCACTTACCCGAGGTAGAAGCAGGCCAACCGCCACACACCAGCCGCAGGGGACGACCGTTTAGCACTGGAATATCTTCGTCATTCATAGCCCAAGCAATTAGGGTTTCATCTTCTAATGCCTTAGACATGGGAACGCCACGGGAGATAGCTTCTTTAGTGGTATCACCACTGAGGTGTAAATCAGTCCCGTAATAGCCGATATAAACCGCGTCTTTCTTAATACCACAGGCGTCCAGTACGTCTCGCAGTCGCGCACCCGTAAACTTAGGACTAGACACAGCGCCTGTGGTCCATTGGTTACCACTCGCCGCGGGTGCGAATTCACTGCGGCCATTACCGCCACATTCTAGTGTCAGCTGATAGCTATAATGCTTGAAGCGTGATTTGAGCTCGGCCAAAGTGAAAACCGTCGGTGTGATACAGGACTCACCAGCAATTTCTAAGGTCCAGTTGTCAGGATCCAATGATTTGATATCAGGCACCAAACCATTGTTGCGCACAAACATATGTTTGGCCGGAGTGATTTCGTCATCTAATAAATGCGGCGGCGTTTCAGCGTTGAGCGGTCTGTCGTTAAGAACGACTAGGCCTTCTTTACCTTCAATGGCAAAAGGCTCGTTAGACTGAGCAAATGCAGCAGGAATCAGTCCAGCCGGCATGTTTTTTGAAAAAGGAATATTAGCGCCTATGGCCGCAGCCATGGCGAGCAGACCACTACTTTTGAGAAATCCTCGTCGGCTATTCTTGTCAGTTTCACGGTTCCATACAAGCTCATCGGCTTTGATTGGATCTTCTGCATACAGTTGGTGTAAACCTTTACTGTGCTGATCCTGGGATGGTTTATCGTTTTTATTGTTCATATTGATATCCTTCTAGTCGATGAATCATATTGTGACCATCAAGTCGACTTTAGCTGATCCATTAGCGCTTGTAACTATGAAGTAAGTGAATTTAATATAAATATTTAACGCGCTTTTAGCGAAAACTAAGCATTAATAAGATTTGTGCGTAGTTGCTCGCTTCCAGTGTAAATTCTGTCAGTTTTGTTTGCGCTATAGAGGGCAGGCAGGACAGGCTTTGATATTGGTTAGGTATCTTAGAAGAATCATCATCGATGAAATCATAGAGAATGGATTGCCACGGATGCAGTTATACCTAGGCGTTTGTCGAAGAGATCGAGAAAAGTTTAAGCCTTAGCATTTAACAGTTGTTAAGCGGTGTTAGCAAAAGCGTGAACTTGTGAGTGCTCTAGCAGGAATTACAGGCATAAAAAAACCCTCTATAATAGAGGGTTTAGTATAAATTCTGGCGGTGAAGGAGAGATTCGAACTCTCGACACGATTTCTCGTATACACGCTTTCCAGGCGAGCTCCTTCAGCCACTCGGACACTTCACCGCAACTCTTAAATAGGCAATTGCCTAATCAAGGTGCGCTAATATAGCCGAACAGATTGATTAAGGCAAATATTCATTTCCGAAGGTTTCTTTTCTTATACTGACGGTTTAATAAGTTGCTGAAAAATAATTAGCGTAAGGTGAGCTAATTAGGTGTGATTTAGGAAGTTTATTGGTTATGTACAGCTCTAACGCTTGTTTAGATGGTTAAACCAAGTGCAGATCTTCTCAATACAATGAGTGGCTTATTTCTTCGCGTATGATGGTTAGCTATTTTTCCATGATCTGAGCGAGATGTCAGTATGAGTTCTTCGGGGAAACCTATGTAAATAGCGCGTTGTAGCAGTTAGCAACTGCTTTTTCAGGATTAGGATGTCGTTCCTTAGGGTTAGCAATGTTCACGGGCAGCATACGTTATGATAACTCTTTGGCTGAGTATAGGTTTGGCTGTGCCGCTCGCTGCATACCATTGGTATCGCTTTAAGCAGGCACGTAAGGATGATGCGGTGTTAGTTGAGCAACAAGCAGAAAGACGAATTATTGCGCAAGAGACGGATGAATACGGGGTCATTCGTGTTATTGAAAGTAACGGCTATCGGTATTTAGAGTTTGGTGAGCACGCTGAGCAAAGCTGTGTGTTGTATGAAAATCCATTGTTTCTTAAATATGACTACACACGCGCCATGGTCTTAGCCAGTTTTTGTCACGAGCATCCAGAAACAGCATTGTTTTTAGGATTGGGCGCAGGCAGTTTAACTGAAGTGTGTTTGGCCGTTTTACCACTGGAAGATGTGGAAGTGTTGGAGTTACGTGAGCCGCTGCCGCGTATGGCCATAGAACACTTAGGTATGAGTGATGATCCGCGCTTAACGATTCGTATCGGTGATGCGCTTGAGTTAATTGATAGTGCAGAAACCGCAGACCTGATTTACTTGGATCTGTATACCGAACTCGGCCCTTCAGTGGGGCATTTGGCTTGGGCGTTTTTAGCGAAATGCCAGGATAAACTTAATCCGGGCGGCTGGCTGATTATTAACCAGTGGGCGACATTAGATGGACGACCCTTAGGCGCTGCTTTATTTCGTGGTTTGTTTTATCGGCATTATTGGGAAATACCAGTTAAAGAAGGCAATGTGATTTTATTGGTGCCTTATAGTTTTCAGCAGTATCCGCCAATTTCATTGCTGCGGGAACAGGCTGCTCTTTTTGAAGCAGAGCTCGGTTACGATATCAGCTACTTAATCGATGCGATTCGCCCCGCCAGTGAGTAAAGTGCCCGCACACTAATATAAGCATGCGAGAGTTACCAATAGAGCTTAAAGGGGTATGGTTTTATCCAGCTCAATTGCTTCATCGAGTGCTTCTAATAAGTATTTGCGCACTTTAAGTTTGGTTTTGCGGTGTGCGGTCATATTGATTTTCTTCATCTGCGTGGCCACTGCAAGCGCCGTTTCCATGAGTTGCTCTGCAGGTACTACACGGTCTAGAAAGCCAGCGTTGATAGCATCGGTGGGGTTGAAGAGTTCGCCATTAATCACTGAGCGTTGAAAGGCAGGTTTAGTAAGTCGATCTTTTGCCAGCTCAATACCTGCATAGTGCATGGTCATACCGATTAGCACTTCATTTAAACCAATATTAAATGCGCCTTCAGCGCCAATTCGGTAATCAGCTGACAATAATAAAAACGCACCTTTAGCAATCGCATGACCCGGGCAAGCGATAATGATCGGGTAGGGGTGTGCTAACATACGCCGTGTTAATGTAGAGCCAAGCGCAACTAAACTAAAGGCGTTTTCAGGGCCAGAGGTCATGACTTTTAAATCGTAACCACCGGATAAGATACCGGGTTGACCAGTGATGATCACTATGGCGCGATCTTCTTCAGCCTGATCCAGACAGCTGTTAAATGCTGTAACCATATCGGGTGAAATTGCATTAACTTTGCCATTGTTTAACGTTAAGGTAGCAATGCCTTCGTTGTAGCTGTAGTGAATCAGGTCGCTCATGACATAGAATCCTTATTATTAATATTGAGAAGCACACTACCCAGCTCTGAATAAGAGGTAAAGCTGAAAAGCTGACTTGCAAGTCAAGTTGTTGCTCAGAGTGCAACATAATTCAGCAGTATGTGTTGGCGTAATCCACTGTACTGAAGTGCAATTTAAACCAAAGGTAAAATGAACGTGACAGAGATGCTTATACAGGTTGATGCCGAATTGGATGCTAGTGGCCTTTTTTGCCCTGAGCCGGTGATGATGTTGCACACTAAAGTACGCGAATTAGCGGGCGGTGATGTGCTAAAAGTTATTGCAACCGACCCATCAACACAGCGTGATATACCTAAGTTTTGTATGTTTTTAGAGCATCAGTTGCTTGAGAGTAGTGAGCATGATGGCACCTATATCTATTTGATTCGCAAAAAACTTTAATGGCAGTTGCGTGTCTTAAGTACCTATAAACGCAGTTCAAGCGGGGATTTTATGGAGCAATTTCGCAATATTGGCATTATCGGACGCATGGGCAGTGCTCGCGTCTTAGAAACCATACGACGCCTTAAGCGCTATCTTATAGGACGGCATTTACATGTCATTTTAGAAGATAGAATTGCGGAAATGTTGCCCGGTCATAATCTACAAACCAGTTCACGAAAATTGCTTGGTGAAGTCTGTGACTTGGTGGTTGTGGTCGGTGGTGATGGCTCTATGCTGGGTGCAGCTCGTGCGTTAGCTCAACATAATGTCCCAGTGCTAGGTATTAACCGCGGTAGCTTAGGTTTTTTAACTGATATTCTCCCTGAGCACTTAGAATCACAAATCTCTGAAGTGTTGGCTGGCAACTATACAGTTGAGCAGCGTTTTTTAGTGGAAACTGAAGTACGTCGTGAAGGGGCCCCCATCGGTCAGGGCGATGCGCTTAACGATGTTGTTTTACACCCCGGTAAATCAACACGAATGATTGAGTTTGAATTGTTTATTGATGGGCAGTTTGTCTACAGCCTTAAGGCGGACGGTTTAATTATCGCGACTCCGACAGGTTCGACGGCTTATGCTTTATCTGCTGGTGGGCCGATTATGCATCCACGTTTGGATGCGATTGTGATTGTGCCGATGTACCCGCATACGTTATCCAGCAGGCCGATTGTGGTGGATGCTGACAGTGAGCTGAAAGTAGTCATCTCAGAAGATATGACGATTTACCCCATTGTTTCTTTTGACGGTCAAAATCATGTGACTTGCGCACCCGGTGATACATTGCATATTCAGCGTAAGCCACAAAAATTACGCTTGATCCATCCATTGGATCATAATTTTTATGGTGTGTGCCGTGACAAGCTCGGTTGGGGGAGCCGCTTGGGGCAGGATAACAACTAATGTGGCTTGATCCTTCGCGCGGTTATGACCTGATCGGTGATGTACACGGTTGTGCACAGTCTCTTGAACGTCTGCTGGCAATAATGGGTTATAAAAAACGCGCTGGTATTTGGCAGCATCCTGAGCGACAAGCGATTTTTTTGGGTGACTTAATTGACCGCGGCCCACAAATACGCGAAACCTTGCATATCGTCCATGCCATGGTAGATGCAGGGCATGCGCAGAGCATTATGGGCAACCATGAATATTATGCTTTGGCTTGGAATACACCCCTTGAACGGGGCGGTGAGCAAACCCATGTGCGTGAGCACAATAAGCATCATGCCCGTTTGCAGCGTGAAACTTTAGAGCAGTTTGAGCAGCATCCTTACGATTGGCAGGACTTTAATCAGTGGTTTTTAACCTTGCCATTGTTTATTGATGCGCAACGCTTTCGTGCCGTGCATGCTTGTTGGGATGAGCGTTTAATTAATACGTTACGTACCCGTTTCCCTGATGGCCGAATTGATACAAAATTTATTCAGCAGTCTGCAATGAGTGGTAGCTTTGCTGATCAGACCTTTAATCGTTTATTGCGCGGGGTTAACTTGCCTTTACCTTATGGCATGTCGCAAATCAGTCAGGATGGTTACCGACGCTCATCATTTCGCACTAAATTTTGGCATCAAGAACTGTCTGAACTGACCTATGGTGATGTGGTCTTTCAACCGGATTCTTTGCCTGAGCATATTGCTCAAAAACCTTTACCTACACAGTACTTAGGGCATATTAGTGCTTACGATGAGTGGCAGCCGCTGTTGTTTGTTGGACACTATTGGCGCCAAGGTCAGCCCAGCTTGATTCGCCCAAACTTAGCTTGCTTAGATTACAGCGCAGTCAATGGTGGCAAACTAGTGGCTTATCGCTTAGATCAAGAAGAACGCTTACTACCAAGTAATTTTGTTTGGGTGCATGCCCAAGAACAAGGACATACATAATGAAGTGGAGCAGTGCTTTACGCGTGCCACTGGACAGCGATCTTGCAGAGTTTTTGCGATTGCTAAAACAGCAAGGTATTGGCCATCGTGTTACCGAAGACAGTGGTGAGCAAGTGTTGTGGGTCGGTAGCACGATGCAGGCCGAGCATGTGCGCGAGCTTTATCAGCAGTTTCAAAGTGGCCATTGGGCGCTGGAACCGTTAGCTGAACCTGCTGCGCGGCAAGTGCTAGATTACCAGCCGCCAGGGTTTCTCCAACAGTTACGCCGCAGTCCAATAACCGCTGGAGTTCTTCTAGCTTGTTTAGTGGTCGCTTTGATTACTCAGTTGGGTGATAACTTAGACACTGTCAGCTGGTTTACCTTTAATAATTTTCAAATTAAAGGGGAGTATGTCTATTTTGTTTCTTTAGAGCAGAGCTTAGGGCAGGGGCAATGGTGGCGTTTATTGTCACCAATGTTATTGCATTTTGGCTTACTGCATTTGGCAATGAATATGATGTGGTATTGGGAATTAGGACGGCGTATTGAGTATCAGCAAGGCTGGTTATTTCTCTTAGTGTTGACCTTAGCTGCAGCGCTAGTTTCAAATGCCAGCCAGGCCGTATTTTCTGGTCCGTCTTTATTTGGTGGTTTATCTGGTGTTCTGTATGCAGTGTTAGGTCACTGTTGGATTTACCAACGTATTTATCCGCAAGCCAGTTATGCGTTACCGACTGGCGTCGTGGCTATGATGCTAATTTGGCTGCTGTTATGCTTGTTTGGTGTAATAACGGCCCTAGGTTTTGGACAAATTGCCAATGCTGCGCATGTCAGTGGCTTGTTATTGGGTTGTTTGAGTGGCGCTGTATTTGCGATAGTAGCGCGCCAGCGTGCGGCGTAATGCCTCAAATTTATTTTGTGTAGGAATCAATTATGAAAAGTTTTTCTGACTTAATTCAAAGAATCACGCCTGAAACATACAAAACCTTAAAGCTGGCTATGGAAATCGGCAGATGGGGTGATGGTACAAAAATGACTCAAGAGCAAAAAGAGTTAACCATGCAAGCGATGATTGTATGGGAACAAAAAAACTTGCCGGAAGAAGAACGCACGGGTTACTTAGGTGGCGATCAGTGCGGCTCGAAAACCAAGAAGCTTTCTGAAGAAGAGTCAGCACTCTTTACACCGGCAACCGGGACACTGCACTGATGTTGGAGTTGGGTCGCGGTGCCGTAAGTAAAATGCAGATCGCTCTGGATGCGCCTGCACAATACAGTTTCCGTTTAGATGATGAGCAGCATGCACTGAATCAATTGATCGGTAAAACATTACGTTTAGAGTTTTTAGGTGCAATTAATTGCACCTATTGCGATCGCTCAATTAAGAAAAGCTATGCACAAGGTTATTGCTGGCCGTGTTTCACCAAGCTAGCACGTTGTGACCGCTGCATAATGAGTCCGGAAAAGTGTCATTACGATGCGGGTACCTGTCGAGAACCAGAGTGGGCACAAGAGTTTTGCATGACAGAACATTTTGTTTATCTGGCCAACTCAACCGGCGTAAAAGTCGGGATTACCCGTGGAACACAGCTACCAACTCGGTGGTTGGATCAAGGTGCCATTCAAGCTGTGCCTATTTTCCGTGTCGCAACCCGTCAGCAGTCAGGTTTTGTTGAAGATGCCCTGCGTAGCCAAGTAGGCGATCGTACTAATTGGCGCACTCTACTCAAGGGTGATGTTGAGCCAGTTGATTTGTTGCAAGTCCGCGACCAGTTAATGGACAGTTGCGCCGAGCCTCTAAAAGGATTGCAAGAACGTTTTGGTCTACAAGCAATTCAGCCTATTTCTGACGTTGATGTGCTCGATATTGCCTATCCTGTAGAAGCGTATCCTAAGAAAATCAGCAGTTTTAACTTGGATAAAAATCCAATTGCTGAAGGCACGTTAATTGGCATCAAAGGCCAGTATTTATTATTTGATACCGGCGTAATAAATATCCGCAAATATACGTCATATCAATTAGCTGTAAGCGTCAGTGACAGCGTAGAAGTTTAATTTTTTCAAAGTCAGTGAGTTTTAAATCGAGGTTTTTAATGATGCGTACCGAACAACCGAAAATGATTGTGTTAAGTGATTACCGCCTACCTGATTACCTGATTGATGAGACCCATCTGACCTTTGAATTATTTGAAGATCATGCTTTGGTGCATGCGCGTTTGCTGATGCAGCGTAATTCAGAACTGGACGAAACTTTACCGCCGCTGGTGCTGGATGGTAAACAGTTAGAATTGCTTGCTGTGGCCATTGATGACCAGCAATTGTCGGCGATGGAATATAAACTGAGTGACAGTCACTTAGAGATTCAACCAAATAAAAGCACGTTTGAACTGACCACCACAGTACGTGTTGAGCCGCAGAACAATACAGAACTGGAAGGCTTGTATAAGTCGTCTGGTATGTTTTGTACCCAGTGTGAGGCGGAAGGCTTCCGTAAGATCACTTACTACCTTGACCGCCCCGATGTAATGAGTCGTTTCACCACTACGATCCATGCAGAAAAAAAGCATTATCCAGTGTTGCTATCCAACGGTAACCCGATTGCTGAAGGTGAAGATGAACAGGGCCGTCATTGGGTCACTTGGGAAGATCCATTTAAAAAGCCCGCGTATTTAT
>CAJDWM010000001.1_pt1 | contig 12067 bp, 15 predicted proteins | sample 7391611 | NCBI WGS metagenome assembly CAJDWM01 (sample SAMEA7055739, study PRJEB34461) | soil metagenome | biome: terrestrial ecosystem; feature: Peninsula; material: soil | place: Antarctica | collected 2016 | reverse complement strand
AAAACTAATGGGTCACAGGTTTTTGTGTTGATGGTACCTACTACCGGTCAAGAAGATATTGCTCAATACACGCGTCGGGTTTATGACCAATGGAAGGTTGGGCGTAAAAACATCGATGATGGTGTGTTGCTTGTGGTTGCCAAAGACGATCGTCGCTTGCGTATAGAAGTGGGTTATGGCTTAGAGGGTGCTATTACTGATTTACAGGCTGGACGTATTATTCGTGAGTTTATTAGTCCTGACTTCAAGAAAAATGAGTATGTGACTGGAATTAATAGAGGCATAGACAAAATTATGGCTCTAGTCGAGGGGGAAGATTTACCTCCACCAGTAACAAGTAGTGAAAGTTATGCTGATGACGAATCTTCAGTTACAGCACTGTTAATGGTGGCTTTTTTCTCATGGGTGCTCCCGCCATTAGGTGCCGCTTTTGTCGTGGGTATATTTACCTTTATCATGTTTCAAAGCCTGTCTGTTGCTGTTGTATCGGCGATCGTGGCAATGGTTATATCTTTAATCGCTGGAGCTTTTCGTGCTGGCGGTAAAGGTGGCCCTGGACATGCTTCACGCAGAGGCTCGGGTTTAGGTCGCAGCGGTGGTTTCGGTGGTGGACGGAGTGGAGGCGGTTTCGGTGGTGGCGGTGGCGGAAGTAGCGGTGGCGGTGGTGCCTCGGGTGGTTGGTAAAAGGAGCATGATGATGAAAAGTAGACTTAAACAAATCACCAGGGTTGCCGCCTTAGAAGGGTATTTATTGCGTAGACGTCATTTTGACGAACAGGTATTAGCGCAGGTAGCTGAGCGCATTAAGCAAGGCGAGTCATCGCATAGCGGAGAGCTCGTTGTAGCGGTAGAAGCAATTATGCCGAGTCATGAGACAGTGTCTCATTTACGAGCCTTAGAGGTGTATGGCCGGCTGCGCGTGTGGGATACACCTTTAAATAGTGGGGTGTTGTTGTACTTAGCCTTAGATCAGCAGGCCATTGAGATTATTGCCGATCGTGGCATTACTGTTACTAATGCACAGTGGCAGCAGGTGTGTGTAAACTTGCAAGTCAGATTTGCTAAGAACGATTACACTGATGGCTTGATGGATGCGATAGATACGATTCAAGCACTTTTAAAAGAGCATGCTCCCCAAGGGGATAATGATGCAAACGTGCTCCCCAATGAGCCCGTTTTTATTTAGATAGTGTTGGTATGCAAACAGAGAATAGCTGGCAGCAACATTGGTTATTCGAAGCGATACATCTTAAAGAAAGCCCATGGGTTCATATAGAAGATGCCGTTGTGGTTCGTAGAGCTATTGCTGCTGATTGACGTACTAAATCAGGCTACAATGCCGTTTTTTCTTTTTCTTTGGAGCGTTTTGTGAGTATGAGCACACCTCAGTCCGATGGTTTGGGTACCTTGTATGTTGTGGCTACACCCATTGGGAATCTCGAAGATATCAGTGCTCGCGCCTTACGTATTTTGGCTCAAGTGAGCTTGATTGCTGCTGAAGATACACGGCACTCCACTCGATTATTACAGCACTTTGGTATTCGTACACCTTTAGCTGCTTGCCATGAGCACAATGAGCGCGAAGAAGGTGGGCGCTTTATTACCCGTTTATTAGCAGGGGATGATATTGCGCTCATCTCTGATGCGGGCACGCCGTTGATTTCTGATCCGGGCTATCACCTCGTCCGTCAAGCGCGCGCGGCGCAAGTGCAAGTGGTACCAGTACCCGGTGCTTGTGCATTAATCGCTGGGTTATCAGCGGCGGGCTTACCATCTGACCGTTTTGTTTTTGAAGGCTTTTTGCCGGCTAAAAAAGTGGCGCGTTGTGGCCGACTTGAAGCTGTGCAAAATGATCCGCGTACACTGATTTTTTATGAAGCACCGCACCGCCTTTTAGATAGCATTGCTGATATGCGCGATATTTTTGGCGCGGATCGGCCAGCGGTGCTTGCTCGCGAGCTGACCAAAGCTTTTGAAACCATTCAAAACTTACCTTTGCAGGAGTTACATGATTGGGTCGCTGCCGATGCCAACCAGCAGCGTGGTGAGTGCGTGTTGTTGGTGGCAGGCTATCATGTGCAGACGGATGCATTAGAGGTGCCTGTGGAAGCGCAGCGCGTGCTTCAGCTGTTAATGGCCGATTTACCTTTAAAGCGCGCAGCAGCCATGGCTGCTGAAATTACTGGTGCACGCAAAAATGCACTTTACCAGTGGGCGTTAGATAACAAGTCTGCTGAGCGGTAGTTGCGTAAAGCGTACCACTTCTAAGCCGTGTTTTATTAATTGACGGATATTGGCATGATCAGTTTGTTCTGGATTTGCCAAAACCCATGCGTAGTGTTCGCCAAAAGCTAGTAAGGCATCAGTGGTACTGAGCTTTTCCAGCAAGGCTAGGCCAAGAATCTTGCAGGAACCTTGGTTGCTGCCTGCTGGATTGTGCAGTCCAGCGTTATCAAACGCAGTAGGTGTGTAATGGTAATGCGCATCAATAAAAGCCAAAGTGTCAGCAAAACAGTGTCCCGGCTTTCTTATGGCGCTTAGAAACGTTGCTAATGGCATTATTTAATCCGCGCGATGAGCATTAAGCGTCACCGAGACTGACTCTGAGAAACGTAGGGCATGAGGTTTATCCACCTCAACTTCGACATAACGCACTTGTTCGTGACGCATTACGCAGTCCAGTACATCTTGGGTAAGACGCTCAAGCAGAGCAAAGCGATTTTCCTCAACGTACTGAATAATTTCTTTAGTGATTGTGCGGTAATTCAGTGCATGACTGATGTCATTGATTTGCACGGCATCGTCCGCAGGGTAGAACAGGGTGACGTTGATTAAAATATCCTGTTTATTGCGAATCTCATCTTCATTGATGCCGATATAAGTGCGTAAACGCAGATTTTTAATACGAATCCGCGCCATGCCCGGTTCTAAACGTGCCATAAATTAGTGACTCCGAATCAGTTGTAGGAATTCTTGACGTGTGGTGCCTGAATTGCGAAACGCTCCCAGCATAGCTGAGGAGGTCATAACTGAATTTTGCTTCTCTACACCGCGCATCATCATGCACATATGTTTGGCTTCAATAACCACTGCAACACCCGCAGCACCAGTGACTTCTTGCACTGCATCGGCAATTTGTCGCGTCAGGTTCTCTTGAATCTGTAAGCGACGGGCGAACATATCAACAATACGCGCTACTTTTGATAAACCAAGGACTTTACCGGTTGGGATATAAGCAACGTGTGCTTTACCGATGAAAGGCAAAATATGGTGTTCGCATAATGAGTACAGTTCAATATCGCGGACAATCACCATTTCATCGCTATCTGACGCAAAAAGCGCGTCATTAACGATATCATCTAGATTTTTTTCGTAGCCATTACACAGATACTGCATAGCTTTTGCAGCACGCTTAGGCGTATCCAATAAACCTTCGCGCTCTGGGTTTTCACCCAGACCGATTAAAATTTCGCGGTAGTGTTTACTTATTTCTTCACACATTGTCAGCTCTCCGAGCCAAGCATCACTTTAGATGCCGACCACCATTAACAGTAAGGGTTGTGCCTGTCACGTACGGCGTATCAAGTAAGTAACGCAGGCTTTGATAAATAACTTCCGGGCCAGGCACAGTGCCCAATACGGATTTAGCAGTTGCCCAGCGTTGGTATTCTTCATCATCGTCGGGGTGCAACATAATTAATGCAGGTGCGAGTGAGTTTACTTTAACATGCGGTGCTAAACGTGCTGCAAAAGACAAGGTGAGGTTATCCAAACCTGCTTTACTCGCGCAGTAAGCAATGCGTTTTGCGCTGCCTTTACGGATGACATCATCAGTGATGTGAATGATATCAGCGTGAGTGGATTGCATAAGTAAAGGTGTGCAGTGCTGGTTGATTAAATAAGGAGCGAGCACATGCACATTCATCATTTGGGTGAAAGCGTGGCTATCAGCACCGTCTTCTTCTATCCATAATGAAGCATTATGGATAATGGCGCGCAGAGCAGGCGTGGTGTCTTTTAGTTGAGTAATAAAGTCTAAAATACCTTGTTCGCTAGCAAAGTCGGCTTGAATACACTGCACGCCAAGCTGGCGTAATTCATCCACTTCAGCGCGCTCTTGGCGGTAGCTGATAATCAGTTGTTGACCTGTTTCTAGAAAGCGTCGAACACAATGCAGTCCAAGTCGTTGACTGGCACCGGTCATTAGAATCGGAGCACTATAGCTCATCAAGAAGCCTTATCGTAATTAGTTGCATGCAGCAATGTTTTTTATCAAGAATGCTGCGCTAAGGGCGGATAAAGTTATACTAGAGTTCAGATGAGTACAACCCATAAACACTGGGTGAATAGGGGTTGTTACAGGTTTATGGTTTCTTGCTATGATGAAAAACATTCAGGTTAATTTAAAAATACCCTAATTGGTTTATTGATAAGGTGATTACAGAGCATGACAATTAATGTGGTGATTATTTCCGGCACAGTATTTGGCGCAGCAGAAGGCGTTGCGCATCATGCTGCGCAAATATTGGCGGAAGCAGGCTTGAATGTCACCTATAAGCCACGTTTGTCGTATTCCGAGCTGCTGGCTTTAGAGCCCGATGCATTGTTGTTTATTACTGCGACGACGGGAATGGGTGAGTTGCCAGAAAACTTACAACCGCTGGTTAATATGTTGCGCGAACAACCACCGCAATGGGCGAGTGTGCTGGGTGGGGTAATTGGTTTAGGCGATGCTTGTTATGGCGAGGATTTTTGTGCCGGTGGTGAAATGATTCGTGAGTTGTACGAAGAGCTTGGTGTTGTAGAGCTGCAGGATATGTTGCGTTTAGACGCCAGTGAGACGGTAACGCCAGAGGATGATGCGGAGCCGTGGCTTGCTGAATTTGCTGCCAGCTTTGTAGTGTAGGTTGAATTGTGAAAAAACCAGTTAACTCCCGCCCGAAAACACGCGCAAAAACAAGCTACACTCGCAGACCTCGTGCACAGTTGCGACGTCAGACTGTTGAACCGCAAGAGCCGTGTTTGCTTATGCTGAATAAGCCTTATGATGTATTAACGCAGTTCACCGATGAGCTCGGACGTGCCACGTTAAAAGACTATGTCGCTATTACTGATGTTTACCCGGCGGGTCGTTTAGATCGGGACAGTGAGGGCTTAGTTCTGCTAACGAATAGTGGACGCTTACAGGCGCGCATTGCTGATCCAAAATATAAACTGCGTAAAGTGTACTGGGTTCAGGTTGAAGGTGAGCCGCAAGCGCAACAGTTACAACGGTTGCGTGATGGGGTTGAATTAAAGGATGGCTTAACCGCGCCAGCACAGGTTGAAAGCATAGCTGAGCCCGATTTATGGAAGCGCACACCACCTGTGCGAGAGCGTAAGAGCATTCCCACAGCATGGTTACAATTGACGATTTATGAAGGACGCAATCGGCAAGTGCGCCGTATGACGGCCGCGGTAGGTTTACCGACATTACGTTTAGTGCGCGTACAGATTGGAGATTGGCGTTTAGCTGACCTGCCGAGTGGGCAGTGGCGTACGCTTGATGTGCCGAGATAGCTGATAAGCGTATAAAATGGAGTATCAGCTAAGATGCTGATTTATATTGAAATAAAAGCACAAGGATTGTGCTGTAAGACGTTATAAACCTTTCACTGCAATCACTATGGTTTTAATTAAAAAGCCGAGCACACCCAGACCTAAGGCAAAAAATAATACAGCCGTACCATAACGGCCAGCCTTAGATTTTTTGGCTAAATCCCAGACAATAAAAGCCATAAATAAGATGAGCCCGCCAACCAAGACAGTGATCATTAATTCTTCAAATACTTCAGGTTCCATGGTATTCCCCTGTGAAGTCACCAGCTCGATGCTTCTTAGTGCGCTGTTAATCTACTGTGGTGTTTTGCAGTAATTGTTAAGCGCGTTAATTCAATTATGCCATGTCATTTTGTTGTGCAGTAGCATGCTTGTCAAAGTTATCTAGGTAAAAGTCTACCAGTAAAAAGAAGCAGTGCTATAAATATATTAGCTCTGTATATGGGTTAAAGGTAGCGCAGTAGATAGCTGTACGTGATTCAGTACAAAGCTTGAACGCACGCTAGTTACGCCTTCAATACGCGTCAGTTTTTCTAGTAAGAATTTTTGATAATGGTCCATATCTGGAACGATAACTTTAAGTTGATAGTCTGCATCCATTCCGGTAATAAGGCTGCACTCAAGTACTTCAGGAAACTGACTAATATGTGTTTGAAAATTCTCAAAGCGCTCGGGCGTATGCCGATCCATACCGATTAAAACGTAGGCTGTTAACGTTAGACCGAGTTTTTTACGGTCCAGCAATGCTACGTATTTTAGGATATAGCCTTCATCTTCTAAGGTTTTAACCCGTCTTGAACAGGGTGAAGCTGATAAGCCAATACGTTCAGCCAATTCTTGATTGGAAAGGTGAGCGTTGTGTTGCAGCTCTTGCAGGATACGCAGGTCGTAACGATCAAGCTTGTCCATAAATACCTCATAGATTTGTATTGGTTTCTTTTAATGTAATGAGATAAGTGTTTTATTGCTAGTTTTTTCCGTTGTGTAATGAATTCTTGTTTAAACACTAGCTTTTGAGCCAAGTACGCAATTATTCGGCACAGGTAAAAGTGTAAACTAAAACCAAGTTCACAGCTTGCCTAGATTCTTAGCCCATTTACCCAGTCTTTACCGAGATTGAGTAGGAAAAACACGCTACCCCATGTTTTTCCAGCAAGTGCGACGTCCTTATCAGGTTGTCGATTGAGCCAGCAGCACAACTGTTGAATAGGGCGGCATTAAAGGAGCATCTGCAAAGATTGCTCCTTTTTTGTGTCTGGACGATAAAAGCGGTATGCAATTGTGCGGTTTATGTTCTAGCGCTTATATAAATATTGACTGTCTGTTAAGCCGTTCTTACAGCTGTGGTTAAGCAGGCTTGGCAAGGGGCATGCAGAGTGAATTTAGAGAGTATTAATAAAAAAGGAGGCCTAAGCCTCCTTTTTAAATTTGCACGGTGTTGGCTTGGCTTATTTGCCAAAGACACCAAAGGTTAAGCGGTTTAACCAACTGCGCTTTGGTTGGTCGTTATTAATTGCGTTACGCACACTGCCTGGGATTTCTTCGGCGGCATTTTCATACTGACGAATAACATCTTTGCTGGCTTGGCTCTGTTGTGGGCGTAAGTTTTTGTCTGAGCTAATAAAGCCCAAAGTAGCTTTGCTTAACCAAGAGCGGCTGTCCGTATCTTTTTCGCGGGCTTTAAAGGTACCGCCGGCGAGACTTGGGTGCTCTGGGAAGTTGAGCTGTAAGGTGGATAAGCTGGTTTCAGCTAAATCGTCTAGAGCAAGGCGCTGATAAGCCTCAGTCATAATCGCTAGACCATCACCCACAGCAGGTGTTTCTTGGAAGTTTTCTACAATATAGCGACCACGGTTAAGTGCCGCAACATAGGACTGACGTTTGAGGTAATAATGTCCAGCGTGCACTTCATAGGCAGCGAGTAAGTTACGCAAATAAATCATGCGCTGTTTAGCGTCAGGTGCGTATTGGCTGTTGGGGTAACGACTGGTCAGTTGCGCAAACTGGTTATAAGAATCACGTGCTGCCCCAGGGTCACGCTGGGTCATATCCAGTGGTAAGAAACGCGCTAATAAACCGCGATCCTGATCAAAAGATGCCATGCCTTTCATATAGTAAGCATAATCAACGCTTGCATGCTGAGGATGCAAACGAATAAAACGGTCAGCTGACGCTCTTACCGCTTCGGGTTCCATGTTTTTGTAGTACGCATAAATAAGCTCGAGTTGTGCTTGCTCTGCATAGCGACCAAATGGGTAGCGTGACTCTAACGCTTTCAGTTTAGTGATCGCTGCGGAGTAACCATTTTTCTCAAGATCTGTTTGCGCTTGCTGGTAAAGCGCGGTTTCACTTAGATCCTCATTAATATCCTTGGACGCGCAGGCGCCTAATAAGGTAAAAAGAGCGATAAATAGCAGGTGCCTTAGATACATAATTGAGTACGCCGTTAAACGGTCGGCTGACTTGCAGTGAGCCGTCCTGTTATAGTGAACGCCCTGAATCGTGATTCAGGGCAAATAATGCTGTATTTAACCACAAGCGTGCGCTTGAAACCAAAGCCTACGCATTCTCTGTTGATGAGTATGCCAACAAATACGACTGAAACAATTCAATTATACGCAAAAGTTCCAGAGGAACTGGGTGGCCAACGCTTGGATCAGGTTGCCGCACAATTGTTCCCGGAGCATTCCCGTTCACGTTTGTCCGCTTGGATTAAAGAAAAGCGTTTGACAGTTGATGGCCAATTACTGCGGCCGCGTGACATTATCTACAGTGGCGCAGAGCTTGAACTGACTGCTGAGCGTGAAGCTCAAGGTGAGTGGATCGCTCAAGATATTCCGCTGGATATTGTCTACGAAGATGAGCATATTTTGGTGTTAAATAAGCCAGCAGGTTTAGTAGTGCATCCCGCAGCTGGGCATCCAGATGGGACTTTATTAAATGCGTTACTGTTCCATGTGCCGGGGCTTATTGAAGTACCGCGAGCAGGTATTGTACACCGCCTTGATAAAGACACCACTGGATTAATGGTGGTTGCGAAAACTCTTGTAGCGCACACCAGCTTGGTGGAACAGATGCAAGCGCGCAGCGTGGGTCGTACCTACGAAGCAATTGTGGTGGGAGTTATCACGTCCGGTGGCACTATCGATGCACCCATTGGTCGTCACGGTCAGCAACGTCAGCGTATGGCAGTGATCGATAGTGGCAAGCCCGCTATCAGTCACTTTCGTGTTTTAGAGCGTTATCGCTCATACACGCATACACGGGTGATGCTAGAAACCGGACGGACTCACCAGATTCGTGTGCATATGGCGCATGTTGGTTTTCCATTGATAGGCGATCCCGCCTATGGTGGACGTTTCCGCATACCGCCCGCGGTCAATCCGACTCTGCTGGAAGCGTTAAAAGAGTTTCCACGCCAAGCACTGCACGCGCGTTTCTTAGAGTTGGATCATCCAATTACAGGAAAGCGCATAAAGTGGGAGGCGCCTTTGCCAGACGACTTTAATTGGTTATTAACCTTGCTGCGTCAAGATCGTGAGGCGTTTGTCGGGTGAGTACGGCATCTGCGGTTAGGCCATTTGATTGGCTGACTCCTGATTGGCCTGCACCGCATCATGTGCAGGCCTGTGTTACTACTTGCAGCTCAGGTAACAGCGTTGCGCCTTTTGCAGCGTTTAATTTGGGCGATCATGTGGGTGATTCAGCGGAGCAGGTGCAACGTAATCGTCAGTATTTAGCCGATGTATTAGGCTGTCAGCCTACCTGGTTGAATCAAGTGCACGGTGATCTTGTAGTTGATGCAGATGCCACACAAATACTGACCGCAGATGCCAGCATTACTCGTGAGCTCGGCTTAGCGTGCTGCATTATGAGTGCTGATTGTTTGCCGGTGCTGTTTACTGACCAGGATGGTTCTTGTGTTACCGCAGCCCATGCAGGCTGGCGCAGCTTGGCAGCTGGTATCTTAGAAAATACCGTGGCGAGTATGCAGGTTGCACCGAAGCAGATTATTGCTTGGTTGGGGCCTGCTATTGGTGTTGATACCTTTGAAGTAGGCGGTGAAGTGCGTGACGCATTTATGCTGCAGCATCCTGATGCAGCGGCCGCTTTTGTTCCCAGTAAAAACTCAGATCGCTGGATGGCTGATATTTATCAGCTGGCGCGTATTCGCTTAGCAGCCTGTGGTGTGCAGGCAGTCTATGGCGGAGGGTTTTGTACGGTGACCGATCCACGCTTTTATTCTTATCGTCGTCAGTCTGTGACCGGTCGTTTTGCCAGTTTGATCTGGATAGCAGAATAAATACTTCTGGCTGCGCATTCTCAATTCTAATTCTAATTCTTATTGTCGTACTGTGATTTTACTCAGGGTAAAGAGTTGAACTTTTTTTTAGGGTTTTGAGTATCTGTGAAGAGAGTTCTAATTCATCCTTTCGGTTGATGCACTGTTGCCTGTACTGACTTATTGTTGCAGTACAGATCAAAATAACAACAGGTATCGACATGCTACAGACACGTATTCTGCCTTCTGCTGACAATGCACATAACGCTCCTTTACTGATCAAAAGCCTTTTACTCTCTGGCGTACGCTATGAGAGCAGTCGCGAAATTGTTTACCGTGACCAGTTGCGTTACACCTATGCCACTTTTGTTGAGCGAGTGGCCAGACTGGCCAATGTTCTCACCGATATGGGTGTAAAGGCAGGTGATACGGTTGCGATTATGGACTGGGATAGCCATCGCTATCTTGAGTGTATGTTTGCTGTACCCATGCTCGGTGCGGTTCTGCACACCATCAATGTGCGCTTATCCCCTCAACAAATTCTTTACACCATGAATCATGCCGATGATCGCTTTGTCTTGGTTAATAGCGAGTTTGCTGAGTTATATGCGGCTATTTCAGATTCATTAACTACAGTTGAGCGTACTTTGCTGCTGACTGATGCTGAGAGTGAAACTGTGGAGTTGCCGGGGTCAGTGGGTGAATATGAAGCGCTATTAGCTGCTGCATCACCAAGTTATAAATTTGCTGAGTTTGATGAGAATTCCGTCGCTACCACTTTTTATACAACAGATACTACCGGTAATCCCAAAGGTGTGTATTTCACCCATCGACAACTGGTTCTGCATACCTTAGCTATGGCGTCAGTGGTGGGTAGTATTGATAGTGTGCGTTTATGTGGCACTGATGATGTGTATATGCCAATTACTCCGATGTTCCATGTGCATGCGTGGGGTATGCCATATGTCGCGACAATGCTGGGGTTAAAACAGGTTTATCCAGGGCGTTATGATCCGGAGATGCTAGTTGAGTTGTGGGAGCGCGAAAAGGTTACTTTTTCACACTGTGTACCCACTATTGTGCAAATGATTCTTGGTGCTAAAGCAGCGCAAGGCAAAGACTTTACCGGTTGGAAGTTAATTATTGGTGGCAGTGCTTTGCCGCGCTCTTTGTATGACGCAGCTCTTGCTCAGGGAATTCAATTGACCGGAGCGTACGGCATGTCCGAAACCTGTCCGTTAATTTCTGCTGGCGTGCTTAATGAGCAGTTGCAGGCCGCAAGTGAAGATGAGCGCATCATTTATCGTATTAAGGCCGGCGTTCCTGTACCTATGGTTGAAGCGGCGTTAATGGATGAGGAAGGACGGTTTCTTGCTCATGATGGTCAGCAGCAAGGTGAACTGGTCTTGCGTGCCCCTTGGTTAACGCAAAATTATTTGCGCGAGCCAGAGAAGAGTGAGGAGTTGTGGGAGCATGGCTGGATGCACACCGGTGATGTGGCCACGATCTGCGAAATGGGCTTTATTGAAATTCGTGATCGGATTAAAGATGTGATTAAAACTGGTGGAGAATGGGTGTCATCCTTAGAGCTGGAAGACTTAATCAGCCGTACCCGCAGTGGGGCGAGCAGCCTTTTGTGATGCTGGTATTAAAGGCAGAGCAACAGCTGGATGCGCGCGGTGTTAAAGAGCACTTGAAGCCTTTTGTAGAGCAGGGGTTACTTAGTAAGTGGGCAATACTACCCAGGTAACAGTTGTTACCGAAATACCCAAGACCAGTGTGGGTAAGTTGGATAAAAAACGTATCCGCCAAGATATTAAACAGTGGCAGATGGATGCTTCGGTTTTTTTATCAACTCTGTAGGCCAAGTCTTTGTAGGGGTATAAATATGACTTACAGGTCAGTAATTTGATTGGCATGCTTAGTGCATTAAGGTTATAGATAGAGCGTGCTAAAGCATTGAAAAACCGTCAGTTTAGAGCGGATAACGGATTAATTAGTCTTTTGGTTGATTGGAGTAATAAAGAGGTTGGTTATACTGCCAACAACCAAAATAATATTCGGAGTTGCATCCATGATAATAAAAAATCAACAAGTATGGAATTTGGCAAAGTTGCCATTGGCCATAGGTTTAGCTTCAGTTTTGGCTGCACCAGCTTTTGCAATTACTTTTGATATTGGGGAAGT
>CAJDWM010000123.1_pt1 | contig 12909 bp, 16 predicted proteins | sample 7391611 | NCBI WGS metagenome assembly CAJDWM01 (sample SAMEA7055739, study PRJEB34461) | soil metagenome | biome: terrestrial ecosystem; feature: Peninsula; material: soil | place: Antarctica | collected 2016 | reverse complement strand
CTGGAGAACCGGATCCAGTATGGGTCAAGTTGCTGGTACGGGCACTGAATCAAAATAGCACCATGCGTATCAGCATGGCGGGTGAACATGCACTTGCATGGCGTGATGCGATGGTCGATCAGGGTTTGCGCGCAACGCGTATCGAGCTGGAAACAGAGTACGAACAGCCTGGGTTACTTTTACAGCGTTTGCCTTAATAACGATTTTTTAGATGGATATACACAATGTTCAGTAATGATCGTTTACTGGTGCAAATCTTACTTTTAGTTTTGCTAGGCGCTTGTTTGTGGGTGCTTGCACCCTTTGTGAGTGCGCTGTTTTGGGCTGCAGTACTGGCCTTCGCCAGTTGGCCGGTAATGCAGTTTTTAACCCGTATACTTAAAGGGAAGGCTTCTTTGGCGGCAGGTCTATTGACTGCAGGCTGGGTATTTATTGTTGCAGGTCCATTGGTGTGGTTGGGCTTTACTATTGCCGACCATATTCGCAACGCTACCGAGTTGATTAAAAATCTGCGTGTTACCGGCTTACCTGATGCTCCAGAATGGCTCGTAGATATACCATTGGTTGGTGATCGTCTGTTGGAATTATGGTTGACGGTTGATCAGCAAGGCGCGGCATTGCTGGCATCCGCTAAGCCTTATATGGGGCAAATGGGGAACTGGCTATTGGCGCGTAGTGCTAGCATTGGTTCAGGTTTTTTAGAGTTGGCACTGAGCTTGGTATTGGTGTTTTTCTTTTACCGCGATGGTCCGCGCTTAGCCCATTTTGCTAAGAGTTTAGTAGAGCGTTTAATTGAAGATCGTGCTGATTACTATATCGACTTGGTTGCCGGTACGGTTCGCCGTGTGGTGAATGGGGTGATTGGTACGGCAGCAGCACAAGCAGCCGTTGCTTTATTTGGCTTTTTAGTGGCCGGTGTTCCAGGCGCTTTATTATTAGCTGCTTTGACCTTTATGTTAAGTTTGATTCCGATGGGGCCGCCTTTAGTATGGGCACCCGCTGTCGCTTGGCTATTTTGGCAGGGTGAAGTGGGTATGGGGGTTTTCTTATTGCTCTGGGGCTTCTTAGTAATTAGCAGTGTTGATAATTTTCTCAAACCTTATTTGATCAGCCGTGGTGGGAACTTACCTCTTGTAATTGTTCTAATGGGTGTGTTTGGCGGATTATTTGCCTTTGGCTTTATGGGATTGTTTTTAGGTCCCACCTTGCTCGCTGTGGCTTATAGTCTTGTTAGCGATTGGGTTACGAGTAATCAGCCGAAAATCGAACAGTCTTCAATTATAAACTGGTTATGTTTGCCGTTAGTGGCGGTGATGATGGTAGGTTGTGCTGCTAAAACCAACCATCGCAGCAGTTGTGCTAGCGAGTTGGAGGCTGCTTGGAAAGAACTGGATCTGGCTAAGGCAGAAGGTTTTGCTGGGACTGTCAGTTATTCAAAAGCATTCACTTTGATTACTGGAGCAAAAACTCAACAGCAGTTTGAAGCCTACGAAGGCTGCACCAGTAAAGCACAAAAAGCACGCTTCTATATTAAAGAATCACGCGCGGGACGTTAAAACCCAGAGCGTATCGTCTATCAAAACACAAGTTTCTGATGTTGGCTTTGCGCGCAGAGCAATTGCTGGCTAGCATAGCTCAACACCAGAAACGGAGTGTCATAGGATGCGCGATCAATTAGAAACCTGCATTAATGCTGTTAATCAGGTGGTCTTAGGAAAGGAACAAGCAATACGTCTGGCGGTGACCTGTGTATTAGCGCGCGGTCATTTACTGATTGAAGATTTACCTGGAGTGGGCAAAAGCACGCTCAGCCAAGCACTGGCGCAAGTGTTGGGACTCACATACCAGCGCACTCAGTTCACATTCGACTTATTACCCAATGATATTTACGGTGTTTCAGTATTTAACTCGGATGAAAAACAGTTTGTTTTCCATCCAGGGCCGATATTTACTGAGTTATTTCTTGCCGATGAAATAAATCGTGCTGCCCCCAAAACCCAAAGTGCTTTACTTGCCGCAATGGATGAAGAGCAAATCTTAATTGATGGTGTCACGCGAACTTTGCCAAAGCCTTTTTTTGTTATTGCAACACAAAACCCCCTAAGCCAAGGTGCAACCTCTAGCTTGTCCGAAACACAGCTCGATCGTTTTTTGATGCGTCTTTCTCTTGGTTATCCTAGCGCTAAAGTTGAGCGAAAATTGCTGCAAGACAGTTCTTATAAAGACGCACTTGCTGATTTACAGCCTGTGTTAAAAGATGCTGATTTACTCGCGGCCCAGCAGCAAGTTGCTGAGATTCGTGTAAGTGATGAACTGGTGAATTATGTATTGCGCTTAGTGGAAGCCACACGAACACATGCACAACTGGCATTTGGTCTATCGCCGCGTGGCAGCTTGGCTTTATTGGCTGCGGCTAAGGCGTGGGCATTTTTAGCAGATCGTGACTGTGTTAGCGCAGAAGATGTACAAGCTGTTTTTCCCGCTGTTGCAGGGCATCGTTTGCAAGAACAAAATAGCCCAAGTGGGGTAGGCAGCGCCGCAGTTATACAAAGCTTACTGGCCGATGTGCGTACTCCTTAACTTTTAATATCAGCGTGTTGCTGTGCTGAACGTAGTGTTGGCCAAGGTAAGAAAGAGTGCTGGATAGATTGTTATTAATTACTTTGGCAGCTCTTTTACTGTGGCAAGTACGGCAGAGTGCAGCGTCACACATTTGGCTGAGTGCTGCTCGGATCTATCCTATATGCTGATTGAGTTGGCTGTAAATCCTAATATGTTGGCAGCGGATGGCTTTCACCCTAGCGCAGAGGCTTACAAGCATTGGGCAGAACAGGTGGTGGTACGAATTAAAACCATTCACTTTAAGTGAGCTGCCAACAATAAGCGCTCCTTTCAGATAATATGCGACCGTTTATTAATTAAATATTGGAGGCCTTGCGTGCCTATTAGCGTGTGGGGGTTGGCAATTGCACAAGCATTGCTGACCACGGGAAATATTTTATTGGTGGCGGTTTCGGCTTTAATTGGTAAGCAGTTAGCCAGTCACCCAGCCTTAATCACTTTGCCGGTCGCCTTACAGTTTCTCGGCTTGATTATGGCTACTTTGCCCGCTGCGCATCTAATGCAAAAGATGGGGCGTAAAGTAGGTTTTATTCTCGGTAACTGTATTGGCTTATTCGGTACTTGGGTGGCATTGCAAGGCTTGGAAGCCAACAGCTTAATGCATTTTGCTACGGGTACGTTTTTGATTGGTATGGCAATTGGTACCGCTCAGCAGTATCGTTTTGCTGCCTTAGATGTGTGTTCGGTAGAGCAACGTCCACGGGCGATCAGTATGGTGATGGCAGGTGGTATTTTGGCCGCCATTCTGGGCCCGAACTTGGCTATTTGGTCACGCCAGTGGTTTGACGGCAACCCTTTTGTAGGTGCGTTTTACGGGTTGTTTGTTATCTATGTGTTGGCATTGATACTGATCAGTAGTCTGCCTTTGGCTGCGCCAGTAAAGACCACAGTAAAACATGCTACGCGCAGTTATCGTGAGCTGTTTAAACAGCCGTTATTAGTTGCTGCTGTGGCCTCTGGAGCGGTGGGTTATGCGGTTATGGTATTACTGATGACAGCAACGCCCATTGCTATGCAGAATGATGAATTCCCATTCAGTAACATCGCTTGGGTGATTCAATGGCATGTGTTGGGTATGTATGCGCCGTCATTTTTTACTGGCAGTTTGATTCGTCGCTTTAGTTCGCGCACGGTGATTTTATGGGGTTGCGCGGTTTTAGCTCTGTGCGTTTTGGTGAATGTGTTAGGCAATAGCTATTGGCATTATTTGATGGGGTTACTGCTGTTGGGTGTGGGCTGGAACTTTACTTTTATCGGTGCTACGCATTTATTGACCTTTACTTATGAGCCTGCTGAGCAGGGTAAAGTCCAAGGGATCAATGAATTTATGGTATTTACTGCTGCAGCTTTGGGAAGTTTATTGGCAGTAAACTCGGTTGGGCATGGTTGAATATCGCAACCTTACCACCTGTTATTATTGTGGCATGGGGTATTGTTAGACTTGCTGACCAGCGTGCTCGAGTGCGGGAAAAAAGATAAGACTCTAATAAACCCTATGCCGCGTGGTTATATCAACGGCGTAGGGTGTTGTTAATTGAGTTGGCTGTTTACTTTGGCCAGTAGAAGCTGTCCGGTTGCTCGCGCGCACCAAAGATGGCTTGGCCGATACGTACGATCGTTGCGCCTTCAGCGATAGCCAGTTCAAAATCGCCTGACATACCCATGGATAATTCAGTTAATTGCATACCTTCTGGCGCTGTGGCTTGTAAGGTATCGCGTAACTCGCGCAACTGGACAAAGCAGGTGCGCACTTTTTCATGGTCGTCTGAGTTGATTGCTAGGGTCATAAGACCGCGTACTCGCAAGCGAGGGAATTGTTCCAGCTGCGCGATAAGTTCAGCAGCTTGTTCTGCTTGGATGCCGTATTTGCTTTCTTCGCCAGAGGTGTTGATTTGCACTAGCACGCCTAAATTACGATCTTCTATTTCTAAGCGTTGGTTTAGCGCTTGTGCTAAGCGTAGGCTGTCGAGAGCGTGAAATTCAGTGGCGAAACGGGCGACATACTTGGCTTTATTGGTCTGCAGATGACCAATGACGCTCCAGTGTAAGTCGCTTAGGTCTTCGAGGTCTTGCCACTTTTGGTAGGCTTCTTGAACTTTATTTTCCCCCAGCATGCGGCAGCCTGCTGCGTAGGCCAGACGTAAGAATTCTGCTGGGTGGGTTTTGCTTACGGGTAATAAACGTACTTCTTGTGGATCACGTCCAGCTTGCAAGCAGGCTTGGTCAATACGCTCACGAACGGTTGCCAGGTTTTGGCGAATTTGCTCGGTAGTTTCGGCTTCCGGGAAAGTGCTGCTGTTGTTCAAGGTAGACTCCTATAAACAAAACAAATAACAAAAGTGATGGTTAGTCTATCAGGCTTGAATGGTTTAGTGATGCGGCATATGGCGCTACCTCTTTAGATCTAAGGGTGCGCATACCACAAAAGCTTCGATCATGATGAGTGTATGACGTGCCGCGCTAGTGACGTTCTTCCCTCAGCGAGACATCCTCTCTCAATTCGGGCGCTTCGCCATCCTTGGCTACGCTTGCCCCATCACTAGCGCGCTACTTCTTAACCATTGATGTGATTAGCGAGATCTGTTTATGACTCATTTTTCTGAGATTCTAGTAAGTGGCGCGATACTAAGCAGAAATTGATTATGGTTGAACATACGTTTCTGTCTATGTATCCAGATTTGCTAACGGCGCCGATGGTTAACGTGTGCTTCGGGGTGTGGGTGATGAGCGAAGCCAGGGATGGCGCAGCGCCGGAGTTGAACCCTGGATGGGTTCATCGACGGAGCAACACCTTCCTCGAAGTACGCCATGCACGATACGAGCGCTGTTCTTCTGCAACTACATCACAACAGCAACGGGCATTGGATGAATCTGCTAAACTTCGCAAAAATTAGTGTGATGATTGGCTATGAAATTTGTAATCAGTGTGTTGTCGTCCAGTACTGCTCCGTCTACCCGACGGGCATTGCGTTTTGCTCAAGCGGTGATTGCTGAAGGGCATGAAATTGTACGAGTGTTCTTCTATCAAGAGGGCGTATTAAGCGCATCCAGTAATCTTGTGGTCGCGCAAGATCAGCAGGATATAGCTCAACAGTGGCAAGCTTTTATTACTGACCATCAGTTAGATGCAGTGGTGTGCATTGCCGCAGCTTTGCGTCGTGGCGTGCTTGATCAGGCTGAAGCGCAGCGTTATCAGCGTGATGCTGTGAATCTTGCGCAAGGTTATCAGTTATCGGGGCTTGGACAGTTGCATGATGGCTTGCAACAGGCCGACCGTTTTATTAGCTTTGGAGGTGAATAATGGCAAAGTCAGTGTTATTGATCAGTCGCCAAGCACCTTGGGCAGGGATTGGTGCGGCGGAAGCTTTGGATATTGCTTTGGCGGCTGGCGCCTTTGATTTGCCGTTAAGCATTTTATTTATGGATGACGGTGTATTCCAGTTGTTGGAGCAACAGCAGCCGCAGACGCTAGAGCAAAAAGATCTCTCTGCTAATCTGCAAGCTTTGCCTATGTTTGGTATTGACCAGTTATATGTAGCTGAGCAATGTCTAAGTGAGCGCGGTTTATCTGACAGCGCGTTAGCTGTTAGTGCCGAACGATTGGATGATCAAAAAATTCAGCAACTTATCCGCCAATATGACCATGTGATGACGTTTTAATGACTACTTTACATATTTTAAATGCTTCAGCGGCACAAGATACCCAGCTGAGCAGTTGTTTACGGGTATTGTCCGCTAATGATGGAATTATGCTTTGTGGTGAGGCAGTGCAGGCCTTGCGTGCGGGCAGTGTAGCGGCGCAAAAATTATTAAATTGTGAGCAGACATACCGTTTGTATGCCTTACAGGAGGATGTACAAGCACGCGCTATTGATACTGCAGAAATGCCAGTGACTTTGTTGGACTACCCAGCTTTTGTTGCATTATGCGTTGATTATACGCGGGTGAACAGTTGGACATGAGTAGCGAAAGTTTAGTGATAGCTGGGCGTGAAATACCACTCGATCAAGATGCCTGTTTGTGTAATCTAGAGGATTGGTCGGAGCCTGTTGCCCATGCTTTGGCTGCGCGCGAAGGTATTAAGTTAACTGAAACGCACTGGGAAGTTTTGTATTTGCTGCAGCAGTTTTATGCACAATTTCAGTTGTCGCCAGCGAATCGCGCCTTAGTTAAATATGTGTCACTAAATTTGGGTAAAGAAAAAGGTAACAGTCTCTACTTGAATGGTTTGTTTAATGGCATGCCAGCTAAACTGGCTGCACGCTTAGCTGGCTTACCGAAACCTGCTAATTGCTTTTAAAGAAACCATATAACAAATTTGATATAAATCAGATCTTATCAATGTTTGCCGCAGTTAAAGCACGTATGCTGCGAATCTTATAATAATTTTATCGGTTTGGAGTGTTGTGATGAGTGAAGCGTTGGAACATCCCTTTGCACCTTTCGTACGTATTTTAGGTAAAGGACAAAAAGGCTCGCGAGGCTTGACCGAAGATGAGGCGTATCAAGCGATGGGCATGTTGCTTGATGGCAAAGTAGAAGATACTCAGCTCGGCGCTTTTTTAATGCTTTTGCGTTTTAAAGAAGAAAGTCCAGAAGAACTTGCAGGGTTTGCTCGCGCAGTACGTGAGCGGGTTAACGCACCGTCTATTGCCGTTGATATTGATTGGCCAGCTTATGCGGGCAAACGTCGTCAGTTACCTTGGTTTATGTTGGCAGCACGAGCACTTGCTAATAATGGCGTGCGTATTTTAATGCACGGCGGTGGACGGCATACTGCTGGACGTATGTATGCTGAAGACTTGCTGGAAGCTTTAGCCATTCATTCTTGTAAATCTTGGGATGAGGTGGCTGAGCACCTCGATCAGGATAATATTGCCTTTATTCCTTTAGGCGTATGCGCGTTTACTTAATCCTTTATCAGCCCGCTGTGGTTTGCAAAGTATTTTCCATCCCGGTTATCAGTTGGTTCATCAGCAAGCGAACGTCATCCTTGGTGACCATGCTTTAGTTATTAAAGGCGATGGCGGTGAACTTGAAGTGCGTCCAGATACGACTGATCAAGTGCTAGCAGCGACGGAAGGGCAGGCGTGGAGTGAAGAGTGGCCAGCACAAATTGACCGCCAAGTGAAAGCGCAAACTTTAGATGCTGGGCGTTTATTGGCAGTGTGGCAGGGTACAGAGCAGGATTTGTACGGTGAACAAGCGATTATAGCAACTATGGCTTTAGCCTTGCGTGGCTTAGGTCGCGAACGTGATGCTGCGTTTAAAGAAGCTGAGCAAATGTGGGAAAATCGCCACTAAGTAAATACCTACAGCTGTGTAGATTATCTAAATAAAACTGCACAGCTGTATTGTAAAAAATCCAGCTTAACCGCCTAAGTAGGCCTGACGTACGGCTTCATTACTGAGTAAGTTTTCACCGGTGTCTTCTAAGACAATACGTCCGTGTTCCATCACATAACCGCGATCTGCCAACTTCAATGCTTGGTTAGCATTTTGCTCAACTAAGAAAACCGTTACCCCATCTTTGCGCAATTGTTCCAAAATCTTGAAAATCTGCTGAATAATAATCGGTGCTAGACCTAGAGACGGTTCGTCCAGTAATAACAGACGTGGTTCGCTCATCAAGGCACGACCAATGGCCAGCATTTGTTGTTCGCCACCACTCATAGTTCCAGCGCGCTGTTGGAAACGCTCATGGAGGCGTGGGAACAATGACAGTACGCGGTCTAAACGTTCTTCCCGCACATGTTTGTCATCACAGAAAAAAGCGCCCATGGCGAGGTTTTCTTCCACAGTCAGACGCGCAAATACACGACGTCCTTCCGGCACAATAGCCATACCCATACGCATAATTTGCGCTGTAGTTTTGCCACGCAATTCCTGTCCTTCATAAATGATATCGCCACGCTCTGCTTGCGGGTCACCGCATAAGGTCATCATTAACGTGGTTTTACCAGCACCGTTAGCACCAATTAGAGTAACAATTTCACCACGCTGCACTTTAATCGAAACATCATGCAGCGCCTGGATTTTGCCGTAATAAGTGCAGACATTATTCATCACCAGCATGACTTATTCTTCTCCCAGATAAGCTTTGATCACCGCTGGGTTGTTACGCACTTGCTCAGGCGTTCCAGAGGCTAAAGGGGTGCCTTGGTTAATCACCACAATATGGTCAGAGATATCCATCACCAGTTTCATATCATGCTCAATAAGCAATACGCTAATACCGTGGCTGTCGCGTAAGTCATTGATAAGTTGTTTAAGCTCATGTGTTTCACTGGGATTTAAACCCGCAGCAGGCAGTAGAGAAGGGCGAGTCACCATACAGCGAGCAATTTCTAAGCGGCGTTGTTGACCATAGGCAAGGGTGCCAGCTTCTCGGTTGGCATCCTCCAGCAAACGTACTTTTTCTAACCAGTACACTGCGTTGTCTAATGCTTGCTGCTCTGCATCACGATAACTACGGGTTTTAAATAAACCGGCGAGCAAACTATTGTTGAGGTGTTGATGTTGGGCCACCAAAAGGTTTTCCAGTACCGTCATATCTTTAAATAAACGCACATGCTGGAACGTGCGGATCATGCCCTTGCGAGCAATTTTATAGCCGGTTAAATCTTGAATTTCTTCCCCAGCAAAGATGACTTTTCCTGCGGTTGGCTTGTAAAAGCCAGTTAAACAGTTAAAAACCGTGGTTTTACCTGCACCATTGGGACCAATCATTGAAACAATCTGTCCTTTTTTAATGCTTAAACCAACACCGTTAACTGCTAAAAGACCGCCAAATCGCATGGTTAAATTTGAGACTTCTAAAATACTGTCGCTCATTATTTTAGCTCCACATGTGGGCGTTTCATGGGCAACAAGCCTTGTGGTCGCCAAATCATCATCAGCACCATCATCAAACCAAATAGCAACATACGATATTCATTAAATTCACGCGCCATTTCTGGCAGTACAGTCATCACCACTGCAGCTAAAATAACGCCAATCTGTGAGCCCATTCCACCCAGAACAACAATCGCTAAAATAATGGCTGATTCAATAAAGGTAAAGGATTCTGGACTGATAAAACCTTGTCGTGCAGCAAAGAAACTTCCAGCAAAACCAGCAAAGGTTGCGCCGATGGTAAAAGCACTGAGCTTAATATTAGTTGGGTTAAGCCCTAAAGCACGACTGGCAATTTCATCTTCACGAATGGCTTCCCAAGCACGACCGATGGGCATGTGAATTAAGCGATTAATCACAAACACAGTGATTAACACTAAAACCAGGGCTAATAAATAGAGAAAGATCACACGGTGCATTGAGTTAAAGGTCAGACCAAAAAACTCATGGAAGGACTGGACGCCTTCACTGGTGCGGCGACTGAATTCTAAATTAAATAATGTTGGTTTTGGAATGCTACCAATACCACGTGGACCACCGGTAAGTTCGGTGAGGTTATTCAGCATAATACGAATAATTTCACCAAAGCCGAGGGTCACAATGGCTAAATAGTCACCTCTAAGGCGTAACACAGGGAAGCCTAGAATAAAGCCAAAGAATGCCGCCATAATCCCCGCTGCAATGAGACCTGTCCAAAAACCCACGCCAAAGTACATGGCCAGCATGGCATAAGTGTAAGCGCCTATAGCATAGAAACCAACGTAACCCAGATCCAGTAATCCTGCTAAGCCGACAACAATATTGAGGCCTAAACTGAGCATTATATAAATTAAAACTAAGGTAGCAAGGTCAACTTGGCTGCGTGAACCTAAAAATGGAAAAATTAGCGCAGCAGCAATTAAACAGCACCACAGCATACGTTGGAAAAACTGTTGTTGACTTAAGTCGCGCAAGCCAGCAGGAACGTTGGGTTTAGGTATGCCGCGGAAGGTGCGTTCAATTGGATCACGGAATAAGTTATAGAAGAAAATTAAAGCGGTGGCTGCAGCAATTTTCCAGAGTACAGATTGATCAGCGCCAACCAGAGTGAGCTTTGTGCCTTCTTGGGTAAGGCGTACGCCAAGTAGAATCGCACTTAAAAATAAAGTGACGATAGCAGAGAAAAATGCTGACTTAATATAGAAACGCATTACACTTTCTCCACTTCTGGACGACCTAAAATACCGGTCGGGCGAAATAGCAGAATTAGGATTAATAGTGCAAAGGCCACTGCGTCTTTATATTGACTACTGAAATAACCTGAAGTCATCGCTTCAGTGATGCCAAGTACTAAGCCGCCTAATACCGCACCAGGAATACTACCAATGCCGCCTAGTACTGCGGCAGTAAAGGCCTTTAAACCGGCCATAAAACCGATATATGGGTTGACTACGCCGTAGTATAAACTCAGTAGAACGCCAGCAACTGCAGCTAACACAGCGCCAATTACAAAAGTGATGCCAATAATAGCGTTACTGTTAATACCCAGCAGCCCAGTCATTTTAATGTCTTCAGAGCAGGCACGGCAGGCACGGCCCGTACGTGATCGGGAAATAAAAATACTCAAAACAATCATCGCAACAAAGGTGGTCACGAAAATAATAATTTGCATATAAGACAAGCTAGCGTGGAAGCTGGCTTCGTCGCCCAGCGTGACACCGCCAGTGACTAAACGCGGCATCGCCACATCACGGGCGCCTTGCGCAATACGCACAAAGTTTTGCAGCAAGATAGACATGCCGATGGCTGAAATAAGCGGGATTAAGCGGTGACTACCCCGTAACGGACGGTAGGCAACGCGCTCAATACTATAGCCGTAGGCACTGGTGACAATAATACTCAGTACAAACGCACCAAAAATCAGCAGTGGTAAACTTTCCAGACCCAGCATCGCCAAGCCAGTCAGAGCAATAAAAGTGACATAGCTACCGATCATATACACCTCGCCATGAGCGAAGTTAATCATGCCGATAATGCCGTAAACCATGGTGTAACCAATAGCGATCAACGCATAGGTACTACCAACGGTCAGGCCATTAAGCAGTTGCTGGAGGAAATAAAAAAAAGCTTCGTTCATAAGAGTATCCGGCAGACAAAACAGTCTCGCCCACTCAGAGCTTAAGTGAACGAGACTTGGACAGTTAAATTACTCGCTTAAAGCGGTTTTGCTGCCGTCTGCGTGCCATTCGTAGACTACAAAGCTGAAGTTTTTCAAGTCACCTTTGTCATCAAACTCAAGCACACCGGTTGGCGTGTCAAAGCTATTATTGCGAATGGTCTCAGCTACAACTTCAGGATCTTGTGATTTACTGATAGTCATTGCATCGGCCATCACTTGTACCGCTGCGTAGGCAGGGAATACAAAGGCGCCGCGAGGGTCTTGTTTCTTCGCTTTAAATGCTTCAACTAAGTGGGCGTTTTTTGGATCAGCATCAAATGCTTTCGGTAGGGTGACTAACATCCCTTCTGAAGCATCACCGGCAATCGCGGAGATATCGCTATTACCTACACCTTCAGGACCCATAAAGCGTGCACTGAATTTGTTTTCAGCGGACTGACGCAGCAACATACCCATCTCTGGGTGGTAGCCACCAAAGTAAACGAAATCAACATTCTCTTTTTTTAATTTAGCAATCAGTGCTGAGAAGTCTTTATCGCCTGCGGTTACACCTTCAAACAAAGCAACAGGGATATCAGCAGCATCTAATGCTTCTTTTACCGCGGTAGCAATACCTTCACCGTATTGTTGTTTATCATGCAAGATTGCTGCGCGCTTAGGCTTAAGCTGTTCAACCACATACTTACCAGCAGTTGGACCTTGCATGCTATCGAGGCCAATGGTGCGGAAAATAAGAGTATGACCGCGCTGGGTCAATTCCGGTGTCGTGGAAGCAGCGGTGATCATTAAGATACCTTCTTCCTCGTAAATATCTGCCGCTGGCTGCGTGGAGCCTGAGCATAAGTGACCAACTACAAAGTGAATATCATCATTTACTATTTTGTTAGCCACAGCTACAGCTTGCTTAGGATCACATGCATCATCATAGGTGACGGCTTCTAGCATGCTGCCATTGACACCACCAGCTTTATTGATTTGCTCAATAGCCATAAGTGCACCGATGGACTGCATATCACCATACTGTGCGACAGGACCAGTAACTGGGCCGGCGAGGGCGATTTTAATGGGCTCAGCCGCTAATGAATAGCTAGCAACACCCGCTAAAGCGATAGCGGCGAATAATTTGCTGACACGTCGAGTTGTTTTATTCATAAAATCGGCACCTTTTAATAGTTTTCTTATGGTTCTATTTTGTAAATACAATTACAGAGATAGGTTTAAGCAAATCTCAGTGT
>CAJDWM010000034.1_pt1 | contig 13079 bp, 4 predicted proteins | sample 7391611 | NCBI WGS metagenome assembly CAJDWM01 (sample SAMEA7055739, study PRJEB34461) | soil metagenome | biome: terrestrial ecosystem; feature: Peninsula; material: soil | place: Antarctica | collected 2016 | reverse complement strand
TTCAGGACAGTCGAACTCAGGTTCAACAACAACCACACATTCGCAGTTTTGGTCAATTTCACCCATAGCTACTCCGCCTGCTAATTCACATGCATCACCAAAGTTTGCTTGAATTTCCGGACAATCGAATTCTGGTTCAGCTACATAGCATCCGCAGTTTTCATCAATTACTCCAGGCATTCCAGCGTCATCGTAGCAATCGTCTCCGATATTAGCTTGAATCTCCGGACAGTCGAATACAGACTCATCACAGTCAATCTTAATTCCGATTGTTCCTGTTGAAGTTCCTGAACTTGTCCAGTCAGCTACATACACATAGTACATCTGACCTGCAATCGACTCAGTGATAGTGTACGTTTCCGCACCCACTCCCTGGTCAACACAAGCCACGCTTGTTAGATCACCACATACTCCTCGATTGATTGACATTTCATGATTGAATGTTGCAGTTGATGTAACTGTAATATTCATTCCTGTTCCTTCGAAAGAGAACCATAGACCTTTCGATCCCATGGTACAGGCTGTAGTGTTTGTAGCCATTGAGTTAGCTGAGTTGTACGACGCTTTAGGAGCGTTGCAAACTACAGGTATAGCAGATACACAGTAGCTTCCTGCCGGTGGAATAACTCCCACACATTCGCAGTCCGCGTTTGCTGTATCATTTATAGTAAGTGGGTTTCCGTCGTCACATGGACCGCCAATATTGGCGCTAATTGGTCAATATCACCAGTAGAGTTTAAATAATGCATCGCAACTCTCATACGAGTAGATCCATATATCACGCCATCTGGTACTGTGAATGATCCTGAATGTGAACTACCGTATGAACTTGATTGGTATGCAACTTCCGTACTTGTGTTGAATTGACCATCACCGTTCCAGTCTACCCAGATTCTAAATCCTGCTGTTCCACCTTGAATACTTGCTGCAAAGCTTACAGTACCTCCCGGCTCTTGCGTAACCTCCATTGAAGTATAGTCGCCATAGCCACCCGGAGAGAATCCTGTGTTATTATTGGTGATATTACCGCTGGTTCCTCCTGTAGTAGAGAAGGACGAGATATAATAAGAAGCATTTGTTCCTACTGGTGTACAATAGCATTCATTCGCCGGGTTAAGACCCAGGCTCATCACAGATGAAATATCTGATTCGTTGCTGAATGAACACTCAACTCTAAATCTAAAGTCGGTCGGCACACCAATACCTGCATTGTAGGTATATGTCGGTGACACTGCATCTTCAATATCGGTCCACTGGTTTTGTCCTGCAGGTGATGACTGCCAATTTCTTGTCAATCCATCAGCCGCTTCAGAAGCGCCTATAGCGTAGAGATAAATCGGTGTGTTTGCACATACGTTATATGCCGTTGAGTCTACATATCCTGCAGAAGGTGTTCCAGCACATTGGTCCAGTGCAACTACTTCAAAAGAGTAATCTTCAAATTCACCGTAGGTATGGTTGGTTGCACATGGATCAACAACTCCTTGCCCATTTAAATAGTGGGTTGAAATACGCATACGCGTAATTCCAGTTGCTGCGTTTTCAGGAACGGTAATAGTGCCTGAGTGACTGTAAGCATATGCGGTCGATGCGAAAACAACTTCTTCAGTTGTGTCGAAACTACCGTCTGGATTCAGTTTTCACTTGTTTAACAGACATGGCAGTGAAGTCACCATAACCTCCGGTAGAAAAGCCTGTACCAGTATTGGTAATATTCTCTATACCTCCGGTCGTAGTGAAGTCGTTGATGAAGTATGTTGCATTTGTTCCAACTGGTATGCAGTAGCATTCATTTGCTGGATTTAGCGTAAGCGAAATCACGTTTGAATAATCGGTCTCATTGCTATTGGTGCACGTAACTCTGTATCGGAAATCTGTAGGTTCAGCAATTCCACCACTAACTATATAGTTGGGTGAGCTAGCTGCTATACCTGTGATATCTGTCCAGTTGTTTTGTCCGGCTGGTGAAGACTGCCATACTTTAACCAATCCATTGGCAGGATCGCTTGATCCTGTAGCAGTTAATGTAAATGCTACAGAGCCACAAACACTTTCCTCGGCTGCTTCGGCTATTCCAGCTGAAGGTGTTCCGGAGCATGCGTCCAACTCAATGATTTGAACCAGATAGTCTTCGGTTTCTCCGTATCCTGTGCTGTTGCATGCATCCCATGTAGCTGCGCCGCTTCCATATCCCATTCTTACACGCAAGGTGTAATTTCCTGCTTCAAGGCTACCTGGAACTATAAATGAATATGTTCCTGTTCCGCCTGTGGGTAAACCCACTCCATTGGTGCTTGCTACTAGTTCCTCAGATTCAAAGGCTCCATTTTTATTGTAGTCAATCCAAACTTTAACTTGCTCGGAAGAAGGTGAACTGTAAGTCGTAGAAACACTAATTGAATACGTGTTGCCCGGAGCCAGGTCAGGAGCTGCCATATCAGTATTATCCGCGTATGCACCCGGACTGCAAGTTGAGGTATTATTCAAAGTAACCGATTCACCCGTTAGGGTAACATTTGAAATAAGGTCACCTGAAGTACATCCTTGCGTATAAATAGGGTCGCAATAGCATTCTGTAGCGGCTTTCAAGGTAACTGCTACTAAGTTTGAGTAGTCAGTTTCGTTGCTGTTTGTACATGTAACCTTATATCTATAATCCGTAGCGGCAGTGATGCCACCTTGTGCGGTATAAGATGTAGATGTTGCTCCCGCAATGTCGGTCCAAATGTCTTGTCCGGCGGGTGAAGATTGCCATACTCTCACAATACCATCTATTGGATTAGTGGCACCTGAAACGGTGAGTGAGAAATTATTTGTAGCACAAACTTGTACTTCGGCATTGGTTACTGTTCCTCCCTCGGGAGTACCGGCGCATTCTACCGATTCGATAACTTTAAGGATGTAATCCTCCGCTTCCGAATATGCGTCATCTCCACATGGTGGAACTGGTGCATATAAGTAGGTGGTTCGGACTCTTATTCTGTAGCTACCAAATGGTAAGTCGGAGGGTACGATAAATGAACCTGTGAATGGGCTAGATACATAGCTGCTTCCCGCTGAAATAACATTCTCATCTGCTTCAAAGACACCGTTTTGATTGATGTCAACCCATACCTGAATGTTATGCGAATAATCCTGGAAGCCTATTGAGAAGCTAAGGGATTGTAACTGGTTCACAATAAGTGTATCCGTTGCGGTATAATCTCCATATCCCCCTGGGCTAAATCCGGATTGTCTGTTAAGATTCTGTAGACCACCGGTTGTAGATACATTGTTGATGAAGTATGTTGCATACGAATTATTCGTTGGTGTACAGTAGCACTCTTGTGCGGGTTTTATTCCTACTTGAATGATATCTGAAACATCCATTCCTTGTGAGAAAGAACACATCATGGTGTATCGGAAGTCTGTCGGCACTTGAATACCTGCTTCTACTGTAAAGTTTCTTGCAGATGCTCCTGTAATATCCGTCCATTCGTCTTCACCAGCTGGAGAAGATTGCCATATTCTGATTAATCCGTTAGCTGCGTCAGATGCGTCTGATACGCTAATCAAGAATGGCGCAGAAGGGCAAACGTTGAATGCTGTATTATCGGGTGTACCAGCTGATGGCGTACCTGAACATGCATCCATATCGATAATGGTTACCACATAATCTTCTGTTTCACCGTAGTAGGCACTTTCACATGCGTCAAAATCATCGGCACTATATACCATTCTTACACGTAATTTGTAATCACCTGGGTCGAGGCCATCCGGTACTGTAAATTCAAATGATCCAGTACCTCCTTCTGGGAGTCCGTTTCCGTTGGTATGGGCAATTTGCTCATTGACTTCAAAAAATCCGTTAGCGTTATAATCTATCCAGGCAATAACATCTTCGGATGCCGGGAACGAATAAGTAGTCGAGACACTTATTGAATAGGTCTCACCCGGAGCCAGGTCTGGGTTGGGTTGACTAGTGGAGTAATCCGCATAATTGCCAGCACTACACGCAGAGGTGTTATTAAGCAATACGCTTTCACCTTCAAGGTTTACATTTGAAATAAGGTCACCTACAGTACATCCGGTAATGTATATCGGAGTGCAGTAGCATTCATTTCCAGGTTTAATTCCAACCTCAATTACTTCTGAAATCGCAGTTTCATCCGAGAATTCACATGTCAATGAGTATCGGTAATCTGTTGGCTCATTGATACCGCCGATTACCTGAAAGTTTTGTGAAGATGCACCTTCAATATTGGTCCACTCGTTTTGTCCTGCTGGAGATGACTGCCATATTCTGGCCAGTCCGCTGGCTGCATCGGATGAACCTGTAACCGTAACGTTGAACGGAATCGTGGCGCAAACTGTAAATGCTGTTTCGTTGGGTGCGCCGGCAATTGGTGTGCCTTCACACGCATTCAGATCAATGATTGTTACCTTATAGTCTTCCGTTTCACCGAAGGCTTCGCTGCTACAAGGATCACCATTTGAACTGCTATAAATCAATCGAACACGTAGTCGGTAATCACCTGGAGCTAAAGCATCGGGTAATGTAAAATCGAATACTTGTGTACCGCTTGATGGCAATCCGTTTTCATTTGTACTTGCGATTTGCTCGCTCGATTCAAACGATCCGTTTTCATTATAATCTATCCAAGCATACACGTCTTCATAAGTCGGTCCACTGTAAGAAGTAGAAATGCTTATTGAATAGGTTTCACCTGGAGCCAAGTCGGGATTTGGTTGACTTGTAGTATAGTCTCCATAAGCATCCGCGCTACAGGTTGTCGAGTTGTTAAGAGAAATACTCTCACCCTCAAGGCTTACGTTTGAAATTTGGTCGCCCGAAGAGCATCCGTAAGTGTATTCCGGTGTGCAATAGCATTCTACTCCAGGGAGTAGATTTACAACAATTGCATTTGAGTAAGAGGTTTCGTTGCTGAAATCGCAAGTTGCTCTAAATCTAAAGTCGGTAGGTTCACCAACGCCAGCAATCAGGGTGTAAAAGGTTGAGTTTGCACCTTCGATATCTGCCCATTGATTTTGTCCTGATGGTGATGACTGCCATATTCTTGTAAGGCCGTCGGCTGCATCGGATGCATTAAAAACCTCCATAGAGATGGGGGTAAAAGCACATACAGAAAGGGTTTCTACTTGAATATCTCCCGCATTTGGTGTTCCTGCGCATTCTTCCAATGGAACTATTTCGAAGGTGTAGTCTTCAAATTCGCCGTAGGTATGATCAGTTGCACATGGATCAACAAGACCTGTCCCATTTAAATAGTGGGTTGAAACGCGCATACGGGTTATACCTGTTGCTGCGTTTTCGGGGACGACAATGCTTCCTGTGTGTGAGTATGCATATCCAGTAGATGCGAAAGCCACTTCAGTATCTGTATCAAATTGACCATCTTGATTCCAGTCTACCCAGATTCTCAATCCGTAATTAGAATTGGAATTGGGAACGCCGATAAAGTTAATCGATTCGGTTTTTACTTGTTTAACCGTCATAGCTGTGAAATCGCCATAACCTCCTGTAGAGAAGCCAGAACCGGTATTGGTAATGTTTTCTATACCTCCGGTAGTAGTAAAGTCATTTATGAAATATGTAGCATTCGTTCCAACGGGTATGCAGTAGCATTCCTCTGCCGGATTTATACCCAGCGTTATGGTATTGGAAATATCAGATTCACCACTTAGAGTGCAAGTAACTTTGTATCTAATGTCGGTTACTTCATCTATACCTGCTGTAAAAGAGTATGATGTAGATGCTGCACCTGCAATATCTGTCCAGTTGTCTTCTCCTGTTGGGGATGTCTGCCATACTCTTATTTGTCCATTCGCCGGGTCGCTTGCGCCTATCGAGGTAAGTGGAATGGGAGTATTTGCGCAGTACATATCATCATCAGCTTCTATTACACCGGCTGATGGCGTTCCTTGACAATCGGGTAATTCGAGGATGGTAACTTTATAATCTTCCGTTTCTCCATTTCCTCCGGTCGCACATGCATCCCATGTTGGAGCGCCGCTTCCGTACACCATTCTTACTCTCATTCTGTATGATCCGGGGGCTACATCTTCGGGAACGGTAAAGTTAAAGTTTCCGGTTCCACCAGGTAAGCCTGCGCCATTTGTATTGGCGATCAACTCATTGGGCTCAAACTCCCCATTTTTATTATAGTCAATCCATCCTTTTGCTTGTTCGTAGGTTGGTGAACCATAAGTTGTAGAGGCACTTAGCGTATAGGTCTCACCGGGCGCGAGGTCGGGCTGGGCTAAGTTTGTATAATATGCATATGAGTTTTCGCTACATCCTGACGTATTATTTAAATCAACATTTTCTCCTGAAAGGCTGACATTGGAAATGAATTCGTAAGTACAGCCGTTATTCATTGTGGGTATACAGTAGCATCCCATTGAGAGCCATGTGCGGTTACTATTACAAATAGGATTAGCGCCTTGGATGGCGGCTGTTACGGTTACACCTGTCGGTACATTATTAATAATCTGATAGGTAGTGCCTATGGGTGTCAAAGCCGATATTGTAACTGGGTAAACTTGAACACCGTCAGAGCGGGTCATGGCTACCGAAATAAAGCTGTTAGTACCAAAATCATTTAATATTGCAGCAACACTGTATGTTTCTGCTTCGCAATTGTTTGTGATTACGTATGTAAAGTTGGGCGGAGTACATTCTCCTGTCTCTACTTGAACTGAGTAGTCTTCAACCTCTCCCCATGTGAAGGTCCCACAAGCACTTGTGGGGGCTGAGCTATAGTCCATTTTGACACGCATGCGGGTAGTACCCGGTAGGGCAGAGGCAGGCACTTCAATTTGGCTTACAATTCCTGTGGAAAGGCATGCTCCTCCTGAACATGAGCCGAGGTAATATCGCTCATCTTCGTCGAATACATTGTTTTGGTTCCAATCGATCCATACCGCAACGTATTCGGTGTAAGATCCGTTACCATTATTGACTTTGGTAATAATTGGATAGGATACGCCCGGCACAACATATGCGGTCATAGCGGTGAAATCGGAGTAGCCCGTTCCACCGGTAGTGTTTTCTATTCCTGAAAAGGTAACGTTAGTAATGTGCTCACTACCAAAGGAGGTAGATGTACCAGCACAATACTGACCGTTTACGCTTGTCGCGGAAATTAGAAAAAGCATGATTAGAGCACAGCAAGCCCCAAACAATTGAGTAAAGGTTTGTTTCATGGTTTAAATGATTTGGTTAATATTTAGTAAGCAAAGACAGTAAAAAGATAATTAATAAAGGTTAAGAGAAAGTTTTCTGTTCGTTTTATCCGCACTAAAATTAGGGATTAAATTCACCGGTTCAAAATTTAATGTAAAATATTTTCACAATTAATAACACCTGTTGCATGTTTTGGTTCAAATTGTTAAAATACAATCATCTAAAAATCACATAAACCTATTTTCGATAGACTGCGTTTATTTTCTTCTAAACTGCTTTAAACTAACTACTAGTGGGTGGTGTGTAATTTCGATATACGGTGAGTAATATTTCGGAAGGTTTGACTCGTGCTCATTATCTTTGATAAAAAACCTAAAAAACACTGAAAGTGTTTTTTGCGCATTGTGTCGGTGTGTGATTGATATGAATTAGTGATTTAGAGGGTTTCTTAAATAAATTTTATATAATATAATATAGAATTGATTTGGCTTTTGGCGGATGGCTTTTAGCCTTTAGCTGATGAGAATTAGGAATTAGGAATTACGAATTACGAATCTGCTGTTGATTGTTAGCTTTTGTTTGATGACTGAATATGGATTTCATAACGCTCTTTTTTAGATTGGGTGTTAATGTGTGATGCGGGGAGCGCTGACGCGCTTAGGGGTTTGGCGCAGAGGTGGTGCGAAGGTCGCAAAGGTGGTTTGGTTATGGGGAAATGTGAATTTCGAATTACGAATTACGAACTAAGCGAAGCGACCTCAGGATTACTAGCTTCGCGTCGTCCGTACGGAGTCCTTCCAGTCCTGAGGGCGTTTCACTTAGTTGAAATGACTCCGGATGGACGACCAAAGGGAGTAATTACGAATTACAAATTTGCTGTTGGTTGTTTTTGATTTAGGCTTATGGCTATCCGTTGTTCGTCCATGCCGAGTCCTTTAGTCCTGAGAAGGCTCAGCTTAGTTGCGGTAAAACTCCATTTATGAAGCGAAATCTCTTCTGGCGAGACGCCGAAGTTACCCGAGCTAAAAGCTTGGCGACTGAGAACTATGAATCAAAAGTGAACAATAAAAAATCCCGACTACCTTTCGGTAATCGGGATTTGGATTTATTAGGCTGACTAAAATAGTCAGGGTTAAATTATGAGTAATCATTGCTGACGACCATTTCTAGAGCGTATGCAAACGTTTACGAGTCGTACATACGCACTCCTAAATAGTCGTCAAGATGATCGTACTATCGTGCGATCATGAATTTCTCAACGATATTTTCATTGTTTGTAGTCATTCTATAAATGTACACTCCGTTCGGCAAGTTGTTTCCGTTGAAGTCGAGAGTGTACTCTTTATCTTGTTGTGCTTCCTGATTAAACAGCGTTCCAATGTGTCGTCCGCTCATATCGTACACTTCGATCAGTGTGCGGGTTGTTTCACCAGTTGTAAACATCACTTTCGAAGGTCCTTGTGTAGGGTTCGGGTAAGATGTCAGGGTGGAGCTTGACTGACTGGTAGTAGTTAACATTGGAGTGTTTTCTTCATCATCAATACAATTGTAGATCGCTACAACTCCGTCTACGTCAAATCCATCATGCGTGGTGGTTGCGGCGTCGTTGTTTACAATCTTAACAAAGTATACATGATCAAAGTCGCCGGCATCGCTGATGTCTACAAATCCATTAGTTCTGCAAACTTGTTTAGCAAAGTGCCATGAAGCTCCATCCACAGATACATATACATCTGCATATTCAGGGTAAGCTGAGCAGCTAGGCTGACCAAAGCTTGTCTCTACGATTTCGATATCATCGCCAGGTCCGTTTGGAATGGCTCCGTCAAAAGCCAATGTAAGGCTTCCACCATATCCCAAAGACACAAAAACAAGTCCGTCAACACGCTCGGGTGCACCAAGCGCTTGATTAGGATCGGTGCGGTTAAGCGCGATGGCTCCACCACCCAGGGTAGTTCCTTCAACATACTCAACTACTTCTGTAGCATTACATCCTCCGTATACTACGATTGGATCCGGATCTGCACAACCAGCGGTCATATCTCCATCGGTTAGTGTAAATGGAACTCCACCCAGCATAATCGGGTAAGAAGTGATAGTTGATCCGTCCATTGCTGAGATTCTAGTAAGCGCAGTAGCTCCGTTGTTGGAAGTGATAAAGCTATTAACATTGTTATTAGCTCTGGCCATTCCGGTTATGTTTGGCACTGTATTGCCAACAAAAACAGCTGATCCACCTTCTACGGCTTTGTATAGGGCCGAACCTTCTTTGGTTCCCAGATAAATAGTTCCATCATCTAAAATCTCGAGGTCTCCACCTGATACCGGTGCATCGCCATAATAAGTAGCTATTCCGCTTGTAAGATTAATGCTATGGATTTGATCCAGAGAATGATCTCCTACATATAGTAAGCTATCTTTTGGATTGTATACCGCGGCAGTTAATTTATTGAAGCTACCTACAATTGGCAAGTCACCAATAGGTGCATTGGTACCCACATCATATAGACGAACAAAAGCTCCGTTTACATTCACTAAGAATAATGTATTGGTCATTGCGTCAAATGCGATATGCGTTTCGAAATCCACGTTTGTCAGCCAGGTCAGATTTGCTTTCCCTGCAGTGAAATCTACCGTGTAAATATCCGAACCGGTGATTCCTGATCCGTGATTTACCAAGAAGGTAGAGAAATCCTGACAATAGATGTCCCCGAATGGAGCAAAACAACCAGAAGCCATGTCGCCATCGCGCAAGGTGTAAGGCTCTCCATCTAACATCAAGTTAAATGAGATCATCGCATCGGTTCCATCTGCATTTCGCAGTACAAGGCTGGTATTGCCCTGAGCTGAGATCAACAATTGATCTGCATCGGTAATAGCCAAACCGGTTACTTTTGCGGGAAGGCTACCAATTAAGTCATCTGGCATTGGATCGGTCCATACCTTGTAAAGTCCGTTTCCGCTTCGCGTAGCCATATATAGCATACCATCAGATGAAAAGGCAAGGTCACCTCCGCTAAGTGGAGAATAAGTGTCGTAAGTTGAAACTACGTTTGTAGTCACGTTCACACTGTATATCACTTTTTGGGTTTGGCTACCAAACAGTAGTTTTCCATCGTGGTTAAATACGGCTGCAGTGATTTCACCATAGTCCGCACCCAGAGATACTTCAGGACCCCATGCTGCGGTCAATGGATTGAGTGTGCGGTAAGAGTTTTCATGTTTGCTGATTGCATAAATCAAACTGTCGTGTGCGTTGAAAGCAATATGCACTTCAATCGGGCTTGTTTCGATATAAGTCATAGTTGCGTTACCGCCACCAAGACTAATTTCGTAGATATCAGAGATACCTTCTGCAGCTGCATGATCAGATAAGTAGTAAACGAAATTTTCGCATTCCGGAATTGTGATCCCTACGCATTCGCAATCAGAATTGAGTACTCCCATTCCAACTTCGAGTTCACATGGATAGCCGATATTTGCACCCCACTGTGGACAATCGAATTCAATTTGCGTACCCGCACAAATGCAATCTTCATTAACCATATCGTTCTCGGTCATGCTGTTTCCGTCGTCGCATGCATCGCCGATATTTGCCATAAGGTCATCGCAATCGTACACTACAATGATAGCTATACCTGCACAAACGCAATTTTCGTTGATCACATCGTTTTCGGTTAGTTCATCTCCGTCGTCGCATGCATCACCGATATTTGCCGAAAGGTTAGGGCAATCAAACTCTTCCTCACAATCGTTAACAATCACTACTACGGGGCCATCTAAATCGTAGCATCCATCAGCTGAAAGATCACCGATCTCTGCGCCTTCTGTCAGCCCAATCAGGTTGCCTGAGTAGCTAATACCATATATACTATAAGTGCCGGGGATCCATCCTTCAGTAGAAATACTGCTTGATGCACCGATTGATAAAATCATCCCATTGGTTTTAGTTACTACATATCTATAAGTGTCGTTCGTACCTTCACCATCATTTGTTACATTAATAACAGATGGAAGAGCGTTTGCACAAAACTCTTTTGATGTGTTATCGGTACCTATGAAAGCAATATCACCTGCATCACAGATAACAGAAACGAAACTTTGTCCTTCGAGGAATACTCCTGAGTCAAGCACAGTATCGCCTGCATCGGCTATAACCAGCTTGATGGTATATTGTACGCCGGGTACTACAGCTATAACTGCTGCGAGCGGTACGGTGTAACCATCATATTGGATGTTTTCCCCTCCAAAATTGTCAATGTAAAATGCTGTATTTGAAAGTTGGTCATCTGTACAGTTGTTGCTACTCCCGTAGGTTCCCGAGGTTCCATTGTTTACGTTGTTTATGGCAACTGGCATTGGGGGAGTGGTGCCTGGAATCAAGGCTATGTTTTGATTTGTATACGCTCCGCCGTTTACAATAAATGCAAAAGCATCGTTGAAAGTTGAACATACATATTCATTGTATTCTTCAGATGCAAAAACATACGTAAACTCGAGTGAGTTGCCTTCTGGAATAAATGTAATTTCCAGTACTGAAGCGTTATATGTTACGTATGGTGAAATTATTGCATTTAAGTCCGCATCTCCAGGGGCTCCATTTGAATATCCGGCTCCAGCTAAGTTGTTGGGTCCTACGGCAATACCTACACTTCCTGTTGTGAGTAGGAGACCTTCTGCGATTCCGAAATCACCTCCGGAGAAAGTTCCGCTGGCAAGAGCAGCTCCTGTATATGTTGCGCTTACAATAGTTACTCCACTTTCGGAGCCTATCAAGTTATTGGCAAGAATGGTGGCATCTGTTTCTGCGACAACAGCAATTTGGCTATATGCCAGAGCTGATGACAGAACAGCCGCCACAGCGATTAAATATTTCTTTAGATTTTTCATGGCGGTATTATTTAGAGAGTTGTTGGGAAGGATTTGATGCCTTGCCTTTAATTTTGTTTTTGGCCAAGTAGGTGTTCCAATCCGAATTTGTCCATTCCGGTTTTGTACTGGTCTGGAGGTATACCATGATTACATTGTTATGGAATACAGGTCGGTAGGAAACTAATTGCGATTGTTTGTCCGCAAAATAAGTGGTTGCCTCTTGTTCTGTTTCAAAATTGAAATCAGATGCGTCGAGGGTGTATGCGCTTTGAAGCGGCTCCTGTGTGCTAACCAGCACTGCGCCATCTGTGGTCAGTGTAGCGTTGCCGGTCTGGGCACTTGCGTAAGCTGTAAATGCGAAAAAAGCGCATACAGCGATCATTAGTCTAACGTGTTTCATTTTTAGAGATTAGGTTTAAATTGGAAATGTGATTGTTGTTTAATACAAGTTGGAGCGGGTGTTTTTCGCTCAGATTGGTTCATGTTTCATTGGTGGTTTTGGTTAGCGATTGGTTATAATAAATGTAATTACAGGACAAAGATATAAATTTAGTCGACAAATAAAAGAGACTTATCGAAGAATTTGATTTGTATGACTAGATTTAGTGATTTATTGGATTGGGTGTTGGTCTTCGGCTCTTGGCTTTTGGCTCTTGGCTTTTGGCCGATGGGTTATATTAAAGGGAAGTGAAATATGCATGTTGGATGTGGGAGCGCTTGCGCTTATGGGTTTTACCGTAGAGGTCTCAAAGAAGGCGCGGAGGACGCAGAGGAAGGATGTGAGGATACTGACGATAAATCTACATACGCAATCTTTTCCGTAGTACATGGAAGATCTTACGCATTTATGAGTTTGACCGGAGAGTCCTCTCCATACGGAATCCCTTTGGTCGAATTAATCTCCATTCACATCTTTTTTTTCATGACTTCGAGAAGCCCTGAAAGGGTTACATACACTAGCCCAGGGTGCAGCCCTGGGTGAGTGATATGGAATACTCAAAGGTTTTGGCGGTATTTTTGC
>CAJDWM010000008.1_pt1 | contig 13250 bp, 9 predicted proteins | sample 7391611 | NCBI WGS metagenome assembly CAJDWM01 (sample SAMEA7055739, study PRJEB34461) | soil metagenome | biome: terrestrial ecosystem; feature: Peninsula; material: soil | place: Antarctica | collected 2016 | reverse complement strand
CTGGTGAAGATCAACCCGAACCGCCAACCGAAGCAACACGTATCATAGATGAGCGTACCGCTTATATTATGACGAGTATGCTGCAAGATGCAGTCAAGCGCGGCACTGGACGCCGAGCATTAAGCTTAAAGCGTGGTGATCTAGCAGGTAAAACAGGTACTACTAACGAATCCAAAGACAGCTGGTTTGCTGGATATAACAGCGATTTCGTAACCACCGTTTGGGCTGGTTTTGATATGCCAGAAAGCCTTGGAAGAAATGAGTACGGTGGCACTGTCGCTTTGCCTATCTGGATTGACTATATGGCGTATGCGCTTAAGGACAAGCCTCAACATAAGCTTAAAGAACCAGCAGGTATGATGTCATTACGTATTGATCCAGTTAGTGGCCACATAGCGAGACCGGGTACGCCTAATGCGTATTTTGAGATTTTCAAAAGCGAAGATACGCCTCCCATAGCAAATGACTTTCAAGACGGCTGGGGAGTACCAAGCACCCCCTTTGAACAGTCAGAGACGGTACCCGTTGATCTCTTTTAGAAACAAAACTACTTAATATGCTAAACAGCAGACAATAAAAAACCCGCATTCAGCGGGTTTTTTATTGTCTGTTAAATCTTAACCATTAAATACATCATCTACTGATGTTAGCGGATAGTGCTTAGGATACGGCAAAGTCGCCACACCTGTTTCAATGGCTGCTTTAGCAACAGCATCAGGCACCAAAGTAATTAAACGTGGGTCCATTGGCTTAGGAATAATATATTCACGACCAAACTCAAGGCAATCAATACCGTAAGCATCACATACTGCGCTGGATACTGGTAGTTTGGTTAATTCACGCAAAGCATGAACTGCCGCAATCTTCATTTCTTCATTAATACGTGTTGCACGCACATCCAGCGCGCCACGGAAAATAAAGGGGAAACCCAAGATATTATTTACTTGGTTAGGGTAGTCTGAACGACCCGTCGCCATAATCACGTCAGCGCGTGTTTCATGCGCGAGCTTAGGATCAATCTCAGGATCTGGGTTGGAGCAAGCAAATACAATTGGATCTTTAGCCATGCGTGCTAAGTTCTCAGCACTGAGCAAGTTAGGACCTGATAAACCAACAAATGCATCAGCACCTTCCATTGCATCCGCTAAGGTGCGACGGCTGGTTTCATGAGCAAATGCAGCTTTATATTGATTTAGATCTTCACGACCGGAATGGATCACACCTTTACGGTCAACCATAAAGATATTTTCAACTTTCGCGCCCAAGCTGATCAACAGCTTCATGCACGCAGTTGCTGCAGCACCTGCGCCAAGACAAACAATATGCGCATCTTCCAGCGTTTTACCGGCAATTTCCAAGGCATTGAGCATACCAGCAGCCGTTACAATAGCTGTACCGTGCTGATCATCATGGAAAACTGGAATGTCGCACTGTTCAATTAACGCACGTTCGATTTCAAAGCACTCTGGCGCTTTAATATCTTCGAGGTTAATACCACCAAAGGTAATAGAAATGCGCTTAACTGTATCAATAAAGGCTTGTGGACTTTCCGCATCCACTTCAATATCAAACACATCAACACCAGCAAAGCGCTTAAACAATACGCCTTTACCTTCCATCACTGGTTTAGACGCTAAAGGTCCAAGATTACCTAAACCTAAAATTGCCGTACCATCTGAAACCACAGCAACGAGGTTACCCTTGCCTGTGTACTTATAAGCAAGTTCTGCATCACGTGCTATTTCACGCACCGGCTCGGCCACACCTGGGCTGTAAGCAAGCGCTAGGTCACGTGCAGTTGCAGTAGGTTTTGTAAGCTCAACACTTAATTTCCCCGGACGTGGGGAAGCATGGTATTCGAGAGCGGCTGTTTTTAGATCAGACATAATGGGCTATTTCCGCTTGACTATAGAATGAATTTGACGATATGCGAGCATACTCAAGAACTACAGTCCTCACAAGCGCATCTCGCCTACTTAGTATATAAAACTGTGAAATATCTAAGAAATTATAGAATATTCACGACATGTTTGTACTTATTGCAGCTCTAACATACTGGGATAACTGACCGTTAAGCGCCATTTAGCATATTTTTTCTGCTGTCCTTTGCGCTCAGACACCCAACCACGTGTTTTTAAAGTACGGCCTTGCCACTGTTCAAACGTCTCATCTGTAAAATACTGCAATGCATTGAGCGGAATATTTACAGTTACCGAGTGACCAAGCTCAAGCCAGACGCCACCACGGTTGCGCTGCACCTTTTCAATACGACCTTGCACTAAAGTAAAACCGCCTCTATTGAGCTTTTTTGCCGGTGTAAAGGTGGCATTTTTCCACAGGCCAATACGCTGTTGGCGTGCATATTGTTCGGCCTGCGTTAAACAATCGGCTAAAGCTATATTGGGTGCGACCACTGCATGGTAAGCCAAGCCTTCAGAAACCAATTGCTCTTCTAAGCTCGTACCCTTGCGATCATATAAATGCGCCAGAACGCGTCCATAACGATCGTGACTTAGCTCACCAATACGCAAACTGACTTGATCATTATTGGCTTTAACCAAAGCTTCTAAACGGCGCTTAGCCTGCACAGCGTAAGGCTCTGTGGTACGGCCTCGACCACCCATCTCGGGTGCATCAATACCAATCAGGCGTACGCGGCGATCATCTTGCAGACGCACGGTATCCCCATCCACTACATACTTCACAGTATGCGCAGGCGGGATCGTGTCTATTGAACAAAAAGAGGTTGCAGCATAGGTTGGGCAAGATAGCAGCAAAAAAAAAGCGCCCACAAAGGACGCTTTTTTTAGCATTGCTACGACCGTATTTATATAGGCCATTTAAATGCTTATTCTTTTTCTTTTGTTGCGCCAAAACCCGCAAAGCGTTGTTTAAAGCGATCAATACGACCACCCACATCAAGCACTTTTTGCTTACCAGTGTAGAACGGGTGACACTCTGAACACACATCAATGCTGATGTCTTTGCATAGTGTAGAACGAGTGTTGATCACGTTACCGCAGCTGCAAGTAGCGTTGATTTCAGCATAATTTGGGTGAATATCGGGTTTCATGGTCTTTCCTCAACATAACCGTGCCGCCACCCAACACCATTGTTGAGTACCGCACGAAACAGGGCGTGAATAATACCAGAGGAAACACCTGTTGCAAAAGCCTTATTTACCAATATTTATTCAAGCGCATTTTTAGAGCGTATTATGTTCACAAATCAACTGACATCATTTAAATAACACTGCTTTCGCACTTCTGTGTTCTTTTCGTCATACTATTAGCCTACAAACCGATATACGACCCCGCTTTTTGTGGGATGAGGAGCTACTGTGAGCATCAATACTGCCAATCGCGTTTTCCCTGCCACTCGACTACGCCGCAACCGTCGTGATGATTTTTCACGCCGCTTAGTACGTGAAAATCAGCTTAGCGTGGATGATCTAATTTTTCCGGTATTTGTCTTAGATGGCAGCAACCGTAGAGAAGCCGTACCCTCGATGCCTGGCGTTGAGCGCTTGTCGATTGACTTACTGCTAAAAGAAGCAGAACAGTGGGTTGAGTTAGGAATTCCTGCACTGGCACTGTTCCCTGTTACACCGCCGGAAAGCAAGTCCTTGGACGCTTCTGCAGCATGGGATCCTGAAGGTATCGCACAACGTGCTGTGCGCGCCTTACGTGAACGTTTCCCAGAGCTCGGTGTGATCACTGACGTTGCTCTTGACCCTTTTACTACTCACGGTCAAGACGGCATCTTAGATGATAACAACTATGTTATGAACGAAGAAACAGTGGACGCACTGGTTCGCCAAGCGCTCTCACATGCTGATGCTGGCGCGCAAATCGTCGCCCCTTCCGACATGATGGATGGCCGCATTCAAGCGATTCGTGAAGCTTTCGAGCTGGCTGGGCACACTAATGTGCGCATCATGGCTTACTCCGCTAAGTATGCCAGCGCATATTACGGCCCATTCCGTGACGCAGTTGGCTCAGCGGCGAACTTAGGTGCTGCCAATAAGTCGACTTACCAAATGGATCCAGCCAACAGCAATGAAGCCCTGCATGAAGTCGCAACTGACCTCAGTGAAGGTGCAGATATGGTGATGGTTAAACCTGGTATGCCGTATTTAGATATTTTGCATCGCGTCAAAGAAGAATTTAAAGCGCCGACCTTTGTCTATCAAGTCAGTGGTGAATATGCGATGCATATGGCCGCCATCCAGAACGGCTGGCTCAGCGAAGCTGTGATTCTTGAGTCCTTAGTGGCCTGCAAACGTGCTGGCGCAGATGGAATCTTAACTTATTTCGCTGTACACGCTGCGAAGCAACTGAAACAGAACGCTTAAAGTTGCCGTATTGATAGCGTCTCACTTGCTCAAAAGCTGAGCGGGTTAAGGGGCGCTTGAACTTGAGTACAAATCAACGCTTTTTATAGCACATATAAAAAAGGCAGATGCTTTAAAACATCTGCCTTTTTTATGCGCTTCAATAAACTTAAGCAAAGGAGTATCCGCGTGGTGATGCTCCAATTACAAAAGCTTATTTCAGTAACATGGTACCGTTTTTAGCAAAATTTTGGTGCCATGCGAACGCTTTTTCCAAGTTATGTGGCGTTTGACCACCACGTGTTTTAGCTTCAGCTAAGTAATCACGTGCTTGCTGCTTATAGTCTGGGTGCATGCAATTTTCGATAATTTTTTCTGCAGCCTGAGTTGGCGCCAAACCACGTAAATCTGCAAAGCCCTGCTCAGTAATGATTACATCAACGTCATGGTTGGTGTGATCAACGTGAGTCACAAAGGGAACGATGGCAGAAATTTTACCGTTTTTAGCAGTGGACTGAGTTACGAAAATAGTGATACGCGCATTACGAGCAAAGTCACCTGAGCCGCCAATACCGTTCATCATGTGTGTACCGCCAACGTGTGTTGAGTTTACGTTACCGTAAATATCAACTTCTAGCGCTGTATTGAAAGAGATAATGCCTAAACGGCGAATCACTTCAGGGTGGTTAGAGATTTCTTGTGGACGGAATACGATCTTATCTTTGTACTTAGCTAAGTCTTTGCCCAAGGTTGCTACACGCTTTGCAGACAGAGACAGTGCTGTACCTGCAGCGAACTTCACAACACCGGCATCAATCAGGTCAAACACGCCGTCTTGCAGTACTTCAGACGCTACGATGATATCTTTAAAGCCTGAGGTTTTCATGCCGTTAAGTACAGCGTTTGCTACCGAACCTACACCAGACTGTATTGGCGCAAGGCTTTCAGTTAAACGACCCGCTTTCACTTCGCAACCTAAGAACTCAAGCAAGTTATTAGCAATTTGCTGAGTTTCTTCATTTGGCTCGGATAACGGTGAAGGAATATCTGCTTCGCTAGAAATGATGATACCGCGCACTTTCGCTGGATCAACTTTCATTCCAGGCGTACCAATACGTTTGCTTACTTCAAATACTGGGATTGCTTCACGAGAGTTCTCACCTGCTGCTGCAGGCATATAAATATCATGCATACCTTCATATTCAGGTGGTGCAGAGGTGTTTAATTCAATGATTACATGCTTAGCAGTGTCTAGGAAAATTGGTGAGTTACCCACTGAACCGGTTGGAATAATATCACCGTCTTCAGTAATCGCCGCTGCTTCAATAATAGCGTAGTCAATTGCGGGGTAAGTACCTTGACGAATTGACTCAGCTGTATGAGATAAGTGTTGGTCAATATAAAAAATTTCGCCAGCGTTGATTTTTTTACGTTGAACAGGGTTACCTTGGTAAGGAACACGCAAGTTAATGATATCCGCTTCTGCCATGGACTGGTCAGCGGCTGGACCCATTGAAGCACCCGTAAATAAATTAATCTTGAATTTTTCTTTTTTACCGCGCTCAGCTAAAGCTTGAGGGAATAATTTTGGCTCACCAAACAAGGTGAAACCACTCATTCCTAAGGTCATGCCATCTTCAATCCATGTGGCTGCTTCTTCTGCTGTAACAACTTTATCTAAAAATGCTTTATTACGAATAAACTTACTTAAATCAGTGCTCATGCAACCACCTCTAAAGAGTTGTTGTTGTCTAAATTATGTTCAATAGTAGCCTTAAGAATATAGGCTTTTCTAAGCGTTAACTGAGGCATCCACTGCTCTTCACTACGCTTCAGATGCTTTGACTAGTTCATAGTATTCTATGCCTATAGGATTTTTTCACAGCTATACTAAGGTCGATTCTAGCGGGTCTTTCAACAATGAAGTCTAAACCGCCTTCTTCCATGCGTAACCTTACAATACCATCAAAAAAACATGCATAAAGATGCATCGAAGGCTATTTATATTGAAGCCGTCGCCTGCAAATCAGCTGTAGCTGATCTTAAAATTAGAGCGCGCTTTTTCTATTACCCTCCTGCGCTGCAATCATCAGTGAAAAATACGTATTTATCAGTTCTAAAAACCACCTCAAGATGGCCTTTAGAATGCATTTTCAATCCGTTTCGGTGGCCTAGCCTGGATGACCGTCAACACGGGCTTGCCAAAGCATTGGTGCATAGCTCCACAAATACATCGCAAAGCTCAGCGCCCAGCATATAGCAGCAACCCATAAACCAGTGGTATAAGCCCAGTCCACTAAAACCACACGGGCTAAAGCAGCAATATTAAACAGTACAAATGCCCAAGTTATGGATTTTGGTGGTTCCAGCGGACGTCCTGTATGACCAAGTGTGACTCGAGCGATCATACCTAAAATCAAACCGCCCATTGCACCAACGGTTAACGTGTGCACCGCCAAGCTCATATTAGCAAACACTGAAAAGTGCCACAGCGCCATTGCCACGCAAGCAACACCCATCCAAGCATAAGCCACATGCAAAGACCACAGCAGAGGCACGCCCCAAATACCAGAATCATACCAGCGTGCAATACGAATCAGTTGACCAATACCCAAGCCTGCAAACAAAAGGCCAATCAATACTGATGGCTGCATTCCCCAACCCAGCATCAGCGTGATGGAAGCTAAAATTGTACCGCCTAATAAAAACCAGTCCAACTTCGGCCAAGGCGCAACACTATCTTTACGCAGCAAACCGCGCTGGGTAAAGAATGGAATTACACGGCCACCAATCATGGTCATAATCGCTGCAACAAACCACACACCACCCACTGTAGCTTGCCGCTGCAACTGATCATTACCAGTAGCAATGCCATACAGCGTCACTCCATTGGCAATTGCCATCAAGGTCAACACCACTACCAGCGGATAGTTGCGCACCTGTCGTACAGGCCAGACGCTGCGCGCCATTTGCGCAGCTACCAAGGGTAAAAATAAAAAATCCAATAGCACAGCACACCACATCGGCGCACCAATCAACCAAGCTATACGGGCTGCAACCCATAACCCAGTCAAGACCATCAAGGATTTACCCGATAGCCCTGGAAATCCTGTCCATGTCTGCACCGCAGTCAGTAGGAAACCCGCAATAATTGCCGTAGCAAAACCAAACAATAACTCATGTCGGTGCCACGCCAGCCAACCCCCAGTTGGTTGCCAGTCAGTAAACCAACCATTTAAAGCCATAATCCACAAAGGAATCGCCAACATTGCCAAGGCACTGCCCAGCAAGAAAAAAGGCCGAAAGCCTAAGCGGAAAAAAGGCATTATTGTTAATGCCTTACGCCGATCAAGTACCTGCACTGTCACTCTCCTCAGCCCCACCCATACGCATTTGCGTTTAGGTAAAGCGTACGTTTGCTTTATGCTTTATAGCATAGGCCTGTTAATAAGAATTATTACTAGATTAGAATCAAGAAGAACCATATCTCTTTATTAACTGTGCAGTGTTCGAGTAAATCGCAGACATAAAAAAACCGCCGAGCAGATAAACTGCTGGGCGGTTTATATTAATAAGCTAGGCTATTAATTTAAGCCTTCAATGTAACTTGATATCGCTTTAATATCTTTATTACTGAGTTTGGCAGCAATTGTACGCATAATCATCGCATCACCATCGTTAACACGATTACCTTCACGGAAATCAGTCAACTGCTTAGCAATGTAGTCTGCATGCTGGCCATTCAGCTTAGGGTAAATCGCGAGATCAATACCTTCACCATTAGGTGAGTGGCAACCGATACACGCTGGCATACCATCTGCTAGCTTACCGCCTTGGTAAAGCCCCGCACCACGTTTAGCAAGTTCTGGAGCTGCTGCACCAATAGTGCCTTTTTGACTACTGTACCAAGCAGAAATATCTGCTAAATCTTGGTCATCCAGAGCATCCAGCATACCGGTCATTTCAACAATGGGACGCTCACCTGACTTAATATCCTGCATTTGCTTAAGCAAATAACGCTCGCCTTGACCGGCCAGCTTAGGAAAGTTAGGCAGCATACTGTTACCGTCAGGGTTATGACAGGCAGAACATATAGCGATTTTACCTTGACCTGCAGCTGCATCTCCTGCGGCGTGGGCTAAACCACTGATGCCCAAGGTCAACAACAGACTTACAAATAGTTTGTTCATCAGCTCTTCCAACTACGGCTAAAAAATACGTTTTACCAGAACGAGCCAGTCGTAGTAATTGACCTAACCCATTTCGGCGCTTATTAATTATGCAAACATTACCACAAACTGTTACAGAGACAACCTTTGCCGGTTGATCCATAGCAATACATACATACAATCCCAAGCATTATATACTGCTGAGAGTGAAACCGAAACGAACCTCTTGCAGTACTTTTTTATTTGGATAACTTATGCAGCCTAAAAACCCCATTATTGGCCTGTGCCAACAAGCCAGCTTTTTAACCAGCGCGGCTCGTGTTGAGCAGTGTCCTGAAGATGAAGGCTACGAAGTCGCCTTTGCAGGTCGCTCTAATGCGGGCAAATCCAGCGCACTCAATGCTCTGACCCGTGCCAGTTTGGCACGCACATCAAAAACGCCCGGGCGTACACAATTGTTAAACTTCTTCAGTCTCGATGAAGAGCGCCGCTTAGTTGATCTACCCGGTTACGGTTATGCCAAGGTGCCTATTCCACTGAAGCTGCACTGGCAGCAACATCTCGAGGCATATTTAAGCAGCCGCACCAGTCTAATGGGTTTAATTTTAATGATGGATATCCGTCATCCTCTGACCCCGTTTGACTGTTTAATGCTGGACTGGGCAGCGAGCAGCCAAATGCCTATGCACATTTTATTAACCAAGGCAGACAAACTTACTTATGGTGCCGGTAAAGCAGCCCTACTGAAAACGCAAAAAGATATTCAGAAAAAATGGGGTAATACCGCAACTATTCAGCTGTTCTCCTCCACCAAACGCACGGGTGTTGCTGAGGCACAGTATGTGCTAGCAGACTGGCTACAATTACTCGAGCCAACCCACTCAATTTCAATTGATAAGAGCGACGCTCTTATTGAAAAATAAACAATTTAAAAAAACTTGTGTAGCGTCCTGTCAGACGGATTCAAGCGAATAACAAAGTCGCTTTATTTTAAATCCATTATGCTTAAAACCAATCTAGAAGCTACGTCCTAAATTTAAATAGAACGCACTTTCAGAATCATCGTTAAAGCCATAGCTGAAGTTAAGCGGCCCTATAGGCGTGTCCACCGCAACAAATACACTCATTGCACTGATATAGCCACTGTCTAGGTCATTGGCATGACTCCACACTCGACCCCGCTCCAACGACATCCCCGCATACACGGGCAACCCTAATGAAAATGCGCGCATCGGTGTTAAACGACGGTAATAAATCAAGCGTCCAATGCTCACATTCTGTCCAGACAACGCATTTTCACGGTAACCGGATAACTGCTGCGCACCACCGATCTGGTAACTTGATATAACAGCCTCCTTAGCATCCAGCGTACGCGCATAGCGCCCACCTAAAATCCAAGTATTGGCACCCCAGTTCAGCGGTTTATTTAACTCAATCAACCACTGTCGATAACGCTCATCCGAACCCAATTCAGTGGCATGTTTCCAAGCCGATATACGCAACTCTTCGCCACTGCGCGGGAAGTTCACATCATCCAAACTGTCAAACGCATATTGCAGCTGGTAATAGCCTTCTTTAAAACTGAAATCCGGTAAACCCCGCTCACCGATGCGCACATCCGCATCACCCCACCCAGAACCGACACCAAAGCGCACTTCCGCATTGTTGGCGATTTGTCGACCCAGATTGAAGCCATAGCGAATTCGCTGCAAACGGTACTCAGCAATCGGATCGCGCTCTTCCATAAATTTAATATTACGTACTTCACCATGCAGCCAAGGTGAAAAAAAGTAGCGCGAACCAATATCTAGGGGCTGATAAAACTCAGTGTAGAGCTCTTGGCTGTCACCGAACTGAACTCGACTCAACCACTCTGCCCCTAAACGGTTGATACCATTCATACGAAAGCTAGCGCCGATATTAAAAACACTATCGCCACGCAAATCATCCGATAGATTCAAACCCAAACGGAGGTAATCAGTGCCGGTATGCTTATCCGTGGCGTTAATAACCAACGCATTACCGCCTTTTTCAGGCTGCAAACGGTATTCAACTCGTTCAAAATATTCCAAACCGTAGAGCGTGCCCATATCTTTTTGCAATTGCTCAACATCAAGCGGTTCGCCGAGCTTTTGTCGTATGTAATAACGAATGACTTCATCGCCGACTTTAGAGGTATTTTGCACCTGCACAGAGGTAATCAATGGCACTTTCTTAGTTTTTTTAAGATTGCTCGGTACCGGAGTATGTTCTGGCAGCGGCTGCGCAATACCCACAAAACGCGGCTGCAGCGCATGGGTCGCACGATAACCGGCATCCATCATATCTTGTGCACGGGCAAAGTCAGTGACACCAAAACCAGTAAGCTCCGGCTGCACTAAAATATCTTGCGGCTGCAAAGTCGCCAGCTGCGCCTCGGAATTGCGCCGTGTCAGCAGCGCCACTGACTGATTTAAAATATTGAACACCGTTTGCAAAGAATCTGTGGAGGCCAAGGGCGAACCAATATCCACCACAATCACTCGATCCACACCCATTTGCCGAGCAATATCCACTGGAATATTATTTGAGATACCACCGTCCACCAACAGGCGGCCATCCACCTCAACTGGCGTTAACACCGCAGGAATCGACATACTGGCACGCACCGCCAAGGCTAAATGCCCTTGCGAAAATACCACCGTTTCACCCGTGGAAATATCCGCAGCAATCGCACGAAATGGAATTGGCAACTCATCAAAATCTTCCACTGCACCGGCGCGGGCAAATAGTTTTTCCAATAACAGCGCCAAGTTCTGCCCCTGCAGCACACCCAATGGCAAACCCAGACTACCGTCATCACGGAAACTGAGTTTTTGCTTTACCAAATAGTCACGATCATCTTGCTTACGACGAAACGGAATATCTTCACGCGGTGGCGCATCTGATAAAGCTTGTTGCCAGTCCAGCTCAGTGGCTAATTTTTCTAACTCACTAATGCGATAACCCGCTGCATATAACCCACCGACCACCGCACCCATACTGGTACCAGCAATCGCATCGATCACAATGCCATGCTCTTCTAACGCTTTAAGCACTCCAATATGCGCCAAACCCCGAGCTGCGCCACCGGATAACACCAAGCCCACACGCTCGCGCTCGGCATCAGCAAGCGGCTGAGCAAAGACAGAGCTAGCAAGAGAAAGAATAAGAATACTGGCGCACCAGCTTAGCAAACGATGCATAAATCAGATCTCAAAATAACGCTAAAACGATAATTGTAAAGAAATGCTCTATAAGCCAAACGACACGAGTGATTATAAAAAACACGGGGATATGATGACTATAAATAGCAGAAGATAATAGCTAGCTTAGCAGTTTTTATACGGTCTTTTACCGCGCAAGGTACATCTTGCTCTGCTTATATAAAACAATAATGCCTGACTTTAGATAGTCCTACCCAAATCATCTACTGCGCCACCAGACCATGTAATTGGTAGCGTAAAAGTGGTGCCCACGACTGTTTTTCTTCGCTATTTTAGGGAGGCGGTATCTTTATAGCTGCATGGGTTGTATGTGTTACTCAAAGACAAAGAGCTACGCGTTTTGAACATTAGAAAGTTTGGCAGTCTTAGAGATTTTCGCACCAACAATGCTGCTGTAGATAAGGCCGGCGAAGCATCGCAAAAACACAAATTGCAGATACAAAAAAGCCCCGTATTTCTACGAGGCTTTGTTTGTTTGGTGCCGGCACCAAGAGTCGAACTCGGGACCTACTGATTACAAGTCAGTTGCTCTACCAACTGAGCTATACCGGCAATGGCGGCTATTATATAGATTCGAAGCACCTTGTAAAGCCTTTCTGTAAATATTTTTAATCTGAGCAAATTCAAGCAGTTACTAACGATAAACAAAATACGCTGAAGCTCACTAGCCATCGAATGTTGCGCGGTTTATTAAACGCGCTGAGCAAGTAATAATAAATTTCGCGGGGTCAGTTCGGTTGCGCAAAACTCGCCCAGTTCCACAGCAAAGCTCTGCTCGTCTAAAAACAATGCTTGATCAAGAACGAGCCACAGTTCTAATGGTCGGCGAAATAAACCACGCACCAACTCTAAGTTACGCACCTGAGCTAAACGTTGCCAGCCTTGCGCTTCTAATGCCTGCCAATTTTGCTCAGGCACAACTGGCAATTTTTTTAACTCAGCTAAATTGTGACACCATTGTGCGAAGGATTTATTAAACCATTTTGCTGACAAGGAAGGCGTAGGTAAATACGTGTCGACGTCACGTAGTTCGCGCTGCAAGACATCAAAAGCTAAACGCCAAGCCATAGATTGATCACGCAAACGACGCTCACGGGCGCTAGCAGTAACGGTGGCGGCGAGTGGTAAACCTAAGTCATCACGGTCAAGTTGCAACGCCGAGTCTTTTCCAGCAGTGGACAGCGGCTGATAAAACTCAGCTTGCATACGGTTATAACAACAGGGCGCTAAGGCTACAGCAGCCGTCTGTTGCGCACTCACCTGGCGAACAAGATGGGTGTGTAAATCACCACAAGCATGCAACGCCACAACTGCATCACTGTACTGCAATGGCGTGGAGCTCGCAGTGCTCATCACATCACATAAGGTATGTTGGGCATGGGCAAGGTATTTCTGGCTGATGGCTTGACCACTGCTAACCAAAGCAGGATTAAACTCTAAACACTGCAGGCTAGATTCTGGCCATGCTAAATATCGGCCTAAATGGCCTTTCCCGGCACACCA
>CAJDWM010000006.1_pt1 | contig 13841 bp, 13 predicted proteins | sample 7391611 | NCBI WGS metagenome assembly CAJDWM01 (sample SAMEA7055739, study PRJEB34461) | soil metagenome | biome: terrestrial ecosystem; feature: Peninsula; material: soil | place: Antarctica | collected 2016 | reverse complement strand
GGATGCAGCAATACATCATTCCCGGATGGCGCTTGCCAGAGCAGAGAATGAGCTGAAACTTCCTCAAGAACTGCAAGTCGTAAGGGAATTGGCCAGTTTTGCCCATGACGTGTAGCAGAAACTGTAAAGCGAAGCGGCTGAATGAGGTCATTTCTAAATAAGTTATGTGTTCAGGAAGTCATTGATATGACTGAAAAACTCGAAACTGGTGATCATGTAGCGATACACAAAAGCACCGCGCTGACTAAATTTACGCCCAATTAGGAGCGAAATGATGCTTCCCTTCTATACCGTCGGTCACTCCACACGTACGCTCGAAGAGTTCGTGGAGCTGCTGCAAGCAGCCGAAGTGACACTCGTCGTCGATATACGCACGGTTCCAAAATCTCGCACCAATCCACAATACAATAAGGACGCGTTGCCCGAGCATCTCGCTCCGTTCAAAATTGACTACGTACAGATCGCTGAACTAGGTGGCCTGCGTAGCAAGAGCAAAGACGTTGAATCGGATATAAACGGCTTTTGGAATAATCAAAGCTTTCACAATTATGCTGATTACACACTTACCGATTCGTTCCGCGACGGCCTAGCGCAAGTGATCGCGCTCGGGCGCCAGCAGCGATGCGTTATGATGTGCTCCGAGGCAGTGTGGTGGCGTTGCCATCGGCGTATTGTTGCCGATCATCTTCTTGCCCATGGCGAGAGTGTCTTTCATCTGATGGGCAAAGATAAAATTGATCCGGCAAAAATGACGCAAGGTGCGCAGGTTCAGAAAGATGGCGCAGTGACCTATCCCGCTGCAAAATTGAAAAAATAAGAGACAGACTAAAAATTACATTAACCAGCGTCTTTTTATCAATAGATAAGAAAGATAGAACATCAGCGATCCCAGAACAAATAAATATATCCAGTCAAAAGACATATTTGCCATATTGCCATCTTCGAGCAGTATGGATTGGATAGGCTCATACAATTGGTAAGAGGGTAATAGAGGCGCAACTGAGGTTAGTTTTTGCGATACATCGGACATTGCAGAAGGAAGCAGGTGCGGCAAATAAAAGATGACGCCCAACGTTCTTGCGCTGGCCTGACTGCGGCAAAGAAAACCCAGAAAGATTCCATAAGCGCTAAAGCAGAAACTACCTACCAAGATAAATGCGATATAGCTGAGCAAATGCACCGGCCAGACATTGCTTAGTAGATGCAGAAGCAACGTCGCAATGATGATCAGGACCATACCTAGGATCAATTTTGCGGTAAGCCATTGAGCTTCGTGTATGGGGGTCTGCAGCAGACCAATAAGCAGCTTCTTTTCTTTTTCCTCCGCGACTTGCGCGGGGAGAATTATAAAGCCGACGAGCAGAACGAGCATCAGTATCCAAGTCGGCAAAGTATCACGTTGCATGTCACCTTGGTGTAGTGATCTGACATCGGAAATCCAGTTTGGTCGGTTCCCTTCTGCAGCTTTCTGTAAAGTAGCGAAACTCTGCACGATGGCAATGGTATTAAGAGATTCTTTTTTCAACACCAGCAATGCAAGACTGCCAGATTCTTTATCGTTGTTTGTTAAGACTCCATCTACCTTGTGTTCCTGCAATAGACGCAAGCCGTGCTCTTCATTCTCAATCCAGGTGACTTCAATGGATTTTTCAGCCGCTGCAATGCTCCGTGAAATCTCTGGCGTATAAGCGTAATCCTGAATCAGAGCGATCTTGATTCTATCTGCTTCGGTATCAGTTTTATCCAGCATACTCAGGGAAATAAACACAAACAGAGGAATAAAAAGAACAAGCAGAAGAGTCTTATTCTTTAGTGCGATCGCTAGATCATTGAGGGCGAGTACCAGAATGTTTTTCATTATGCGTACAGTTCTTTATGAATATCAGACTGGAAATATTCCTGCGGAAAACCATCGAAGATCACACTGCCTTTGTGCAGAACCATGATCCGTGTCGCGAGGTTCTTTATCTCTTCGGGGCGGTGGGATGTAAACAGGATGGTTTTTCCGGCGTCATGCATGTTGTTTAGCAGTCTGTAGATCTCTCGCGTCATTTCGAAGTCCAGACCCGAAGTCGGCTCGTCGAGCAGTAAGACTGGGGGATTTGCTAGCAGGGTACGGCCGATACTCACTCTTTGTTTTAAACCTTTAGACAACGCCTGGACCTTGGTTTTTCGAAAGGGCAATAAATTGAATTCGTTCAATATCTCTTCCACCCGTTGCAAGGGTGTTTGGGAGAGATTAGCGAACAATTTAAGATTGTATTGGACCGAGAAGAAGTCGAAAAGATTGGGATCTTCAGGAATGAAACCTATTTTTCTGACCGCTGCGGCTCTATTTCGTAGGTCGACACCATCTACCATGACGTTACCACTGTCTGGGACAATCCAGTTTGCCAGCATTTTCAGAAGTGTAGATTTGCCCGCGCCATTATGACCAACAATAGCGATCAGCTCGCCTTTTTTTACTTTAAAGCTGGTGGGAGAAAGGCCTCTTTTCTGACCATAGAGCTTGGTAAGATTCCTAACTTCGAGCTGCATATATTAATGATCGTTCTTTAATGAAATATCCCGCGTAATTAGAAACAGATGTCCACTCGGAAGAAAAATGAGTAGTGCTTGATTCCGCGGGATAAAATGTGGGTGAACCAACGACAATACGTTACGCTTAAAAAACGGCCTGCATGGCTGGCGAACCAGCGCTGCAGGCGTCTTAAGCAGGTTAGATCATTCTAACTATAACTATGACTAAAATGATGGCTACTAAAACACCAATCATGAATATCTCCTTGGTATTTGCGCGACTTGGTTAAAGTTTCGCGGTTTAAGTTCTTTGCCTCAAGGCATCATCAATGAAACCGGCATTGCTCTACACTTGACTCCAGCGCGCTAAACTATTCGCAATAAAACGATGAATAGGAGTATAAGCACCCTTTCTAATTGAGGTCAAACAAAAGCCCTAGATATAACCCTTTTCCCTCTGGCTTACACCGCTACGTTTCATATTTTATCAAATCGCCCTATGAGTGAAAGATCGACAGTGGGCACGTAAGTAAGTTCGATAGGCAGAAAACTACTGATCACCTTGTCCAGCATCATCTCGTACCGCTTAACTCCTTTCTACATTATACACAGTGCTTTAGACTTGCTGGCTTAACTCGATACTTAAGCTAAAGGACCCCCATGAATACCACAACAGCGACATCATCTCCCATGAGTCGGCGTGATGTTTTTGCACTGGGCTTTATGACTTTTGCACTATTTTTAGGCGCTGGGAATATTATTTTTCCAGCTGAGTCAGGGCTTGCTGCGGGTTATACCGTTTGGTTAGCAGCGTTTGGTTTTTTGCTAACAGGTGTTGGCTTGCCGTTACTGACCGTAGTAGCGCTGGCGCGCGTGGGTGGCGGGCTAACAGCCTTGACTCAACCATTAGGTAAAGCAGCAGGAACCGTTCTTGCTGTTGCTGTGTACCTTGCTATTGGACCTTTTTTTGCGACGCCGCGTACCGCGGTGGTGTCCTATGAAATTGGTGTGGTGCCTTTTATAGGGAACAGTGCTACCGGCTTATTAGTGTATTCATCAGCGTACTTTGCTCTAGTGTTATTTCTTGTTATTACACCCAATAAAATTATTGATCGAATTGGTACGTTGATTACTCCAGTTTTACTATTGGCTTTAGTGGTGTTGGGTGGAGCTGCATTTCTTAAGCCTGCGGGTGCGGTGGGTCAGGCGTTGGCTGTATATCAAGATGAAGCTTTTTTGCAGGGCTTTTTACATGGCTATCTGACTATGGATGCGTTGGGTGCATTAGCTTTTGGGGTAGTAATTGCAGGGGCGTTGCGCAGTAAAGGAGTGCAATCTGAGCGTCATATTACGCGCTATTCGATTTATGCAGGCTTGATTGCTGCGGTAGGTTTGTCGGCAGTGTATTTGTCGTTATTTTATTTGGGAGCGACCAGTCAAGGTATTGCCAGTGAAGCGCAAAATGGTGGACAGGTTTTGGCGTTGTATGTGCAGCATGTATTTGGACCGTTGGGCAATCTGCTATTGGCTGTAGTGATTGGTTTGGCGTGTTTAACCACGGCAGTGGGTTTGCTGGTGGCGTGTGGCGAGTATTTTAGTGAGTTATTAAATATCAGCTATAAAATTGTGGTGACCCTTTTTGTTGCGTTCAGCTGGGCGGTGTCTAACCAAGGTTTAGAACAACTGATTAAGATTTCGGTGCCGGTGTTAACAGGACTTTATCCATTAGCCATTGTCTTGGTAGCGTTGAGCTTGTTAAATCGTTGCTGGCACTCCAGCGCTTTAATCTTTCGTGGCACGATGTTGGTGACTTTGGTTTTTGGTGTCGTTGATGGTTTAGCTGCCGCCGGTTTTTCAAGTTGGGTGCCAGAGTTGTTTAATCGCTTACCTTTTGCTGAGCAACAAATGGGATGGTTGCTGCCCAGCAGTGCAGTGGCATTGATTTTGTTTGTCTTTGATCGTTACTTAGCGCACAGAGAAGCCCATCCTGTTAAATCTTAAATAAGCCTACTTAATGCGCGCTAGATTATCACTGACAACTAGAGATCAGCAGCGCGCGGTAGGCTTTTAAAGGCACTTAACGCTCTTGCACGGCTGGCTGGCAAATCAACAATGGGTTTTGGGTACTCTGAGGTTGCAAATAGTCCTGTTTGGAGTTTAGGTTGATGAATCTCTTTGGCGTTTAGATGCTTAAGCTCAGGCACCCAGCGACGAATAAAATCGCCATTTGGATCAAATTTTGTCGATTGGCTGATGGGGTTAAAGATACGAAAATAAGGTACTGAGTCAGTGCCTGTAGAGGCGCTCCATTGCCAGCCGCCGTTATTGGCTGCTAAATCCCCATCGATCAAATGCTGCATAAAAAAGCGTTCACCTTCTCGCCAGTTAATCAGCAAGTTTTTTGTTATAAACATCGCCACAATCATACGTAAACGATTGTGCATCCAACCGGTAGCCAGCAATTGGCGCATTGCTGCGTCAATAATTGGGAAACCAGTGCGTCCTTGTTGCCAAGCCAGTAAGTCATCCGGAGCATCGCGCCATGCTAAGAATTCAGTTTCAGGCTTAAATGCGCGGTGCCGCGATACCTTGGGGTAACCGACTAAGATATGGGTATAAAACTCGCGCCAGAGCAGCTCACTAATCCAAGTAATAACACCAGGCTTGCCTGAATCGAATTCGCCTTGGTTCGCTGCCAGAGCTGCATGTAAACATTGACGTATCGAGAGCACACCAGCAGCCAAATATGCTGATACTTGACTGGTACCCAGTTGAGCAGGGAAGTCCCGTTGTTCTAAATAATCATCAATAGCTGCATCAGTAAATGCATTTAGTCGTTTTTTTGCAGCTGCTTCACCAGCAGGCCATAACGTTTGCAGTGCAGGATCAACAGCTGTAAAGCCAGATACGTTAGCAGGTATGAGGTCAGAGTTAATTTGTAAGGCAGTCTGAACTTTAGGTCTAGCGATAGATGGCGGTAAATGACTGTATAAGCGCTGATAGCATTGCTTACGGAACTGACTGAACACTTTAAAGTAGGTATCACTTTGGGTCAGAATACTACCGGGTTTAAACAACAGTCGATCAAGGTGGCTGTGCAATAAGATGCCTTGATCAACTAAATGAGTGCCCACTGCGATATCGCGCTGGCTTTCATTGATTCCGTATTCAGTATTAATATGCACTGAGCTGAGATTTAAGTCTCGGCACAATTCTGCAAGCACTTCAGGGGTTTGCTGCCAGTAATCTGCATTGCGAATTAATAGCGGCACGTTGAGCGTGGCTAAGCTTTTTTGCAGTTCATGCAAATTACGCAGCCAAAAATCTACTTTGCAAGCGGCGTCATCATGCGTCCGCCACTGCGCTGGACTTAATACGAAGACCGCAACGGTTGGTCCTGCTTGCATTGCTGCATGCAAGGCGCTGTTGTCATGTATACGTAGGTCGTTACGAAACCAAATCAATTGTCGCATACAGGTGTCCTTAATGGCTTTGCAGAAGGTTTAGACGCAGCAGAGCATGGTAGGCCTGCAATGGATCAGTGGCACAACTGAGCTGGGGAAACTCAGTCAGCTCTTCACGATGAATGGTTACTGCTTGACCTGCTAATAGCAGTGGGCAATCGACACCTAATAAAAGCTTACGCAGTTGTTCAAGATTCAGCCGCTGGCTGCCGTAGAGCAGGACAGCCCGTGGTTGTATATGTTGAACAGCTAAAGCTAAATCAGGTGCAGGAATAGGCCACTCGAGAACCTGCACTGGACATTCAGAGTAGCTAGCAAGCCAGCCTGTTAGCCAGAGTTCGGGCTGCATTGTTTGCTCAGCAAGACTTACTAGCAAGAGTGGGGCACTACTGTGTAAGCGATTATTTTGCGCGATACGACTGGCCAGTTGGGTGCGTAGCCAGGTCATAAACAACACTTGCTCGACCCGCGCACCATCAATCAATGTCCAGTGTTGTTGCAGCCTTGCTAACAGAGGTAGCAACAAGTGCTGGCACAAGGTCTCTGGTGGATATAACGCCATAGCTTGGTTAAAACCTTTATCGAGTTTGCGCTCGGCTAATTGCTCAATCCATGTTAACCATTCATCTTGCTGGGCACGCCATGGTGAGTTCTCAGCGCTGCCTGATTGATTATGGTCTTCGAGCAGACGTTTGACCTGACTGACCGCAACTCCACGCTCAAGCCAATCGAGTATTTTACGAATTTTTTCAATGTGTTCAGGGGTATAGAGGCGATGCCCTTTGGCCGTACGCAGAGGCTTAACTAGACCGTAGCGCCGCTCCCAGGCACGCAAAGTGACGGGGTTGATGCCAGTTTGTTGAGCCACTTCACGAATAGGAAACAGTTGTTCATTACTTTGTTGGTTAACGTCTAAAGTGTTGACTAGGGTTGAGTTGCTCATAGCGCATTACGCAGGCTTAAATTTTCAGGGTGTGGTTGTAAATACACTTGTTTGGCAATATAGCGATCAGGGTGACGGCTAAAGTGATGTTTGAGTAAAGTTAATGGCACAATTAACGGCACAATACCGGTGCGGTATTGGCTGATTAGTGTTTGTAGTTCGCGTTTTTCATCAGCATCCAGTGAGCGTTTAATATAGCCACTGATATGTTGCAGAACATTAGTATGTGAACCGCGATTAGCATTTTTCTTCAACGCGGTCATAAACAAACTAAAGTATTGCGTGGCTAAAATACCTAGGCGTAGCTGATGGTTGCTGGCCAGTAAACGACCCAGTGCAGTACAGTCAGCAGGACTATTAGCCATCAACTGGTATTTATAACGGGCATGGAAATCATAGAGTTTTTTGCGTGTTAAACCGCTACTTAGCAGTTCTCGCCATTGTGCGTAAGCAAAGATGCGGGTGATAAAGTTTTCGCGCAGCACAGGGTCATTTAAGCGGCCATCTTCCTCAACTGGTAAGTTGGGTTGCGCGCGCATAAGGGCAGCTGCAAATAAGCCCACGCCGGCATGTTCAGCCGTGTGGCCGCTGTATTGATAGACTTTAACTCGTTCCATGCCGCAGGAAGGTGATTTCTGCATCAGGATAAAACCGCACAGATCAGTCAATTCTGCGGCAGTGCGTTGGCCATAAGCGGTTAAAGCATCGGTGACATCCAGTTCTGCATTAACGGTACCGACGGCGCGTGGATTGTTGGTATCACCGACTAAACGAATCGGCTCGCGTGGTGTACCTAGACCAATAGCTTGCTCAGGACAAACAGAGACATATTCAAAATATTGGCTCAGCACGGTTTTGCACAAATGTGATTGCTTATGTCCGCCATTGAAGCGTACGGGGGCACCCAGTAGACAGGCGCTGATGCCAACTTTAATTAGGTTATTTACAGTACTCATAATAAGACTTTACAGGCAGTAGAATATGCTTATAAGAGTATAGTTAAAGTTGTACAAGTCAACTGGTTTGTATAGGTATGCGCTAGAAAGCTATACAGATATATTGCCTACAAAGGTGGCAGTAGAGACGTGTGAATAATTCGTACATCTGGTGTGTGCACAATAAAAAGCCCACGGCTGGTTTAAGTGACCAAGCGTGGGCTCGTTTGTGCTGTGTCAGCCTTATTTATTAAGGTCTAGTTGCTTCATGCAGCTTGGCTTTCTCTGCATCGATAGCCTCATTGCCATCTTTTTCGACTTTTCTAGCCTTTTCTCGGCTTTCGCTAACCATTTCGTCAAGTTGCTCTTGTGCTTCTTGAGCATGTTCTTCACGAATTTCTTCGATGTCGTCAATTTCTTGTTTAACTTTTTCTGTAGCTTCTTTGCTGACTTCCTCAAGCTGTTCGGATTTGTGTTTGATGGCTTCTTGAGTGCCTTTAGCAGCTTTTTCTACGCCAGATGTAGATTCTTTAGCTGCACTCGGCCTGTCTTGCGGCTCACTGTCACACGCAGCTAAACCAAGAGTAGCTGCAAGCATCAGTGCGGTAACAAAAGGCTTTTGCATAATTAATCTCCATTGTCTTTTTGTAAGAGCGCAGTATTCAAAAGTAAATACTTAAATTCATTATTGCATATTGCGTAGCTGTTGTGAGCCTGTTAATTCAAGCATATGAGAGCTTATTTAATCGTTATTAAACTGGAACTTGCAAGTCTGCAAACGGTCTGCGCGGCTATACTTCAGTTGTGTAAAACATCTATAAGCGGTTGTTATTTTAACAACAACCCCCATATTCATTGCAGCGCCAGCTTAGAGCGTGGCTTATTTATTGGATATGGAGTTAACAACGATGGCTGTTGAAACACAAAAAGAAACATTAGGTTTCCAGACAGAAGTCAAACAACTGTTGCATTTAATGATTCATTCGCTGTATTCGAATAAAGAAATTTTTCTGCGTGAGCTCATTTCTAACGCGTCCGATGCGGCTGATAAAATCCGTTTTGAGGCGTTATCTGCACCTGAATTACTTGAAGGTGATTCAGAACTGAAAATTCGTATCAATTTTGATAAAGAAGCCAATACCTTAACCATTGAAGACAATGCCATTGGCATGAGTCGCGATGAGGTGATCAATCATCTGGGTACGATTGCTAAGTCAGGTACGGCTGAATTCTTCAAGAATTTATCGGGTGATGCGAAAAAAGACTCACAGTTAATCGGTCAGTTTGGTGTGGGTTTCTATTCAGCTTTTATTGTCGCTGACAAAGTTGAAGTGTATACCCGTCGTGCCGGTTTGCCTGCTACAGAAGGTGTGCTGTGGAGCTCAGAAGGTGAAGGTGAATTTGAGATTTCCACCATTGAGAAAACGGATCGTGGTAGCCGCATTGTTCTGCATTTGAAAAAAGAAGAAAGCGAATTTGCTGATGGTTTTCGCTTACGTAATATCATCACAAAATACTCTGATCACGTAGCTTTACCAATCGAATTGCCCAAAGAAGCAGAAAGTGAAGAGGCTGATGCTGGCGCTGAAGCTGAGTGGGAAGTGGTCAACCGTGCCAGTGCATTATGGACACGTCCGCGTACAGAAATTAAAGATGAAGAGTACCAAGAGTTTTATAAGCATGTTGCCCATGACTTTGAAGACTCCTTGACTTGGAGTCATAACAAGGTTGAAGGCAGACTTGAATATACCTCGCTGCTATATGTACCAACCCGTGCACCATTTGATCTGTACCAGCGTGAAGCACCGCGAGGCTTAAAACTTTATGTGCAGCGCGTATTTATTATGGATCAAGCGGATGAGTTTTTACCGCTGTATCTGCGTTTTGTGAAAGGTATTGTTGATTCCAATGATTTATCACTGAACGTCTCCCGTGAAATCCTGCAAAAAGATCCAGTGATCGACAGCATGAAATCAGCGCTGACTAAGCGTGTGTTGGATATGCTGGAGAAAATGGCTAAAAACAGTCCTGAAGATTATGCGAAGTTCTGGAGCGCCTTTGGTCAGGTTCTGAAAGAAGGTCCAGCTGAAGATTTCTCCAACAAAGAAAAAGTTGGTGAAAGCTATGCGCAAGTGAAAAATAGCCCGCATCTAGAAGTCTTCCGTAAGAAAGGTATTGAAGTCTTGTTGCTGACTGACCGCATTGATGAATGGTTGATGAGCTACTTGACTGAGTTTGACGGTAAAAGCTTTGTCGATGTGGCGCGTGGCGACTTGGATTTAGGTGCACTGGATACTGAAGAAGATAAGCAAGCTCAAGATGAAGTGGCGAAAAGCAAAGAAGCACTGGTTACACGTCTGAAAACTGTGTTGGGTGATCAAGTAGCAGATGTGCGAGTTTCCCATCGTTTGACTGATTCGCCAGCTATTTTGGCCATTGGTGAGCAGGATTTAGGCTTGCAAATGCGTCAGATTCTTGAAGCCAGCGGCCAGAAAGTACCTGAGTCAAAGCCTGTCTTTGAGATTAACCCTGCGCACAACTTGGTTGAAAAACTTGATGCTGAGGTTGATGAAGGACGCTTTGCTGATTTGTCGCTGATCTTATTTGATCAAGCAGCATTGGCGGCAGGTGATAGTTTAAAAGATCCTGCAGCATATGTGCAGCGTTTGAATAAACTGTTGGTTGAGCTAAGCAGCTAAGCCGTTACAGAGAGTTATAAAAAAACCGCGATTGATTCGCGGTTTTTTATTTAGAATAAAAGTTTATAAGTGAGTTTAACTTAATATCAGCTATAAGCCTTAAGCTGAGTTACAGCTTACTTATCCAATACAGTGACCAGCTTAGTTGAGTTGATCAAGTTGTCACCCACTGGGCAGCGTTCTTCGATCTTATGTAAAAATGCTTGTTTTGCTGCATCATCAAGGTCTGCGTCAATCTTGACCTTTAAACGCATTTCTTGGAAACCTGCACGGGCAGTGGTTTCACGACCAAGGATGCGGTCTGGATCGTAATCCGCTTCAACTTCGAACGTCATACCACGTAAATCGATTTTATCTTGAAAAGCTACAATGCGTCCGAGGCTGCCGATGCAACCCGCATATGCTGCGAGAATCAACTCTGGCGGTGCTGGACCTAAATCTGCGCCACCGGCATTTTTAGGTTGATCCATATAAACTTTGTGTTCGCCACACATGATCTCAACAGTCATGCCTGCGCCCATATGGCCAGTAGCGCGTAATGTTTTTATTGCCATGCTTAATAGCTCCTTAAACAAATTAATACATTGAATGAGTTAATTGTTAAAGGCTAAGCATACTATACGCAAATAGAGTCTGCGCTGATGCGTATCAATCAAGCAAAAGCCCAAGGTTGAGTAATACGCTTGGGCAGGAGGATGTACAGTTGCAGAGTTTGTTAATTGCGGCCTTTAACTGTTTTATTATTAACAGTGCCGTCTTCTAGAATAATTTGATATTCCTTACCGTCTCTTTCAACTTGCTGTAAGCGTACCAGTAAATAATCCCAGTCTTTAGCAAACCATAGAACGGTAATGCGTTTACTTTGGGTTGGGTCACGAACGCGCTCAACCTTGACTGCATCGACAGTGCCCACCTTGGTATCTACGCTTTCTTCACCCAAGACACGGAAATCATAGGTGTCTAAATCATTGCCATCGAGAACCTGATAGGACATGCTGGTTTTACCATCAGCAACATCGCGCTGTAATGCCAGTTGATATGATGACTTGTCTTGCACACCTTGAATAAGGGTTCGGTTAATTGGCTTGCCACGATCACTACCGGTAGCACGTTGGGTTTGCCAATCGAACTCTTGTTTGATTTTTTTAGATTTACCCAAGCCGCTGCGTGAGTAGCGGTATTTGCTTGGCTGTATATCGCCGTTAACCAGATTTAACCAGCTGGTTTCATTGAGGCTGGCGACCAGCATAGAGGCGGAGAAATCCAGCTTCCAAGTACCGTCGTCTTGTTCTTTCAAACTGCGTTCAGCTTTGCCGCTAAAAGGCAATTGTTTCCAATCAGCAGTATAACTGGCGGAGAAAGACTGCAGTTCAGCCGCCAGCAAATGGGTGGGTAAAATAAAAGCGGCTAAGGACAAAAGTATAGCGCGGCGCATGGTGTCGTTCTCCTAGGGTTGGAACTGAAAACCAGAGTTGGCTAAAGGTTGCTCATCAAGTAGAGCACCTTGTTCGCTAAGACGTAAACGGCCTTCAGCAAACCAGCGTACTGCCAGCGGATAAATTTTATGCTCTAAAATATGCACCTTTTGTGCCAGTTGTTCAGCTGTATCGTCGCCATTAATGGGCAGTACAGCCTGTATGACTACTGGGCCACCATCAAGTTCCTCGGTGACAAAGTGCACACTGCAGCCATGTTCTTGATCACCCGCATCAATGGCGCGCTGATGGGTATCTAAGCCTTTGTACTTGGGCAGTAAGGATGGATGGATATTTAGCAAACGCTGTGCATAGTGGCGGGTAAATTCAGGCGTTAAAATACGCATAAAGCCTGCCAGTACCACCAGATCAGGCTGGTGCTGGTCAATGACTTCTATTAATGCGGAATCAAAAGCTAAGCGATCAGCGAAGTTTTTATGGTTTAAAACGTGCTGAGCAATGCCCGCTTGGTCAGCACGAACTAAGCCATAAGCGTCGGCACGATTACTCACAACCGCGCTAATTTGCGCGGTTGGATGATCTGCCAAATCATCCATAATGGCTTGGAGGTTGCTGCCTGATCCAGAGATCAAGACAACAATCTTGCAGGTTTTTAAGTCAGTCATTAATGGTTTTTTAAGTTATTAAGAACAATGCGCTCAGCGTTTTCATCGGCGGCTTGGATATGACCAATAACCCATGGTTTCTCACCAGCTTGTTGCAAGTGTTCAAGTACAGCGGCTTGTTGCTCAGCAGCAACGCAGATCACCATACCCACACCACAGTTAAGCACGCGGTGCATTTCAACTTCCTCAACGTTGCCTTGCTCTTGTAACCAGTCAAATACTGCAGGGCGGGTCCAGCTTGCGACATCAATCACGGCTTGAGAATTAGCCGGTAGTACACGTGGAATGTTTTCCACTAAACCACCACCAGTGATATGCGACATAGCTTTTACTGCGCCGGTTTCTTTGATCAGCTTTAGCAACGGCTTAACGTAAATACGTGTGGGCGCCATAAGCAAATCAGTAAGTGCTTGACCATCTAATTGGGTGTTTTGGATATCAACTTTTGCAACTTCAATGATTTTACGAATCAGTGAGTAACCATTGGAATGCGGACCCGAGGAGGGCAGTGCAATCAGTACATCGCCTGCTGCAACTTGAGTGCCATCAATGATTTCTGATTTTTCTACCACACCAACACAGAAGCCGGCTAAGTCATAATCTTCACCGCTGTACATACCTGGCATTTCAGCGGTTTCACCACCAACCAGAGCACAACCAGCTTGTTCACAACCTTCACCGATACCTGTGACGACTTGCGCGGCGATATCAACATTGAGTTTGCCGGTAGCGTAATAGTCTAAGAAGAATAATGGTTCCGCGCCGCTGACCACTAAATCGTTGACGCACATGGCAACCAGGTCAATACCAATTTTGTCATGTTTATTAAGGTCGATCGCTAAGCGCAATTTAGTACCCACACCATCGGTGCCTGAGACTAAAACGGGTTGACGGTAACCTTCAGGAATCTCACATAAAGCACCAAAACCGCCAAGGCCGCCAAGCACTTCAGGACGCGCGGTACGTTTGGCAACGCCTTTAATGCGTTCAACCAGTGCTTCTCCGGCGTCGATATCTACACCAGCGTCCTTGTAGCTTAAAGATGTTTTATTGTTGCTCATGAATTGGGCCTTTGCGAAGTATGCGAAAAATACGAGTTAATTCAGCGATTTTATCAGGCTTCGTGCCGAGCGGCCATCATCGGATAGGCAAAGTGGGGGTTTAACTAAGTAAAGGTGG
>CAJDWM010000009.1_pt1 | contig 14332 bp, 2 predicted proteins | sample 7391611 | NCBI WGS metagenome assembly CAJDWM01 (sample SAMEA7055739, study PRJEB34461) | soil metagenome | biome: terrestrial ecosystem; feature: Peninsula; material: soil | place: Antarctica | collected 2016 | reverse complement strand
AAATCCGGTTTGGATTCACTTAAACATCTTTCCAAAGAGGCCCGGCCCTATCTACCCAAATTACCCATATCGTTCACTATGGAAACTCCCGGGTATCCCGAAATGGAAGAAATGATGGGCGGCCACGATATGAATGGATCGAATATGGTAAAAGCACAAGCATTGAAGGATGCAACTATGGCTGAATCGATACTTCAAAATATGAAAAAAGGAAAAACCTTTGTTCATATTAATGGGGACTTTCACTCAGCAAACTACGGAGGAATATATTGGTACCTCAGCGAAAAAAAACCAAAACTCAATGTAAAAACGATTAAGGTTTTTGCCAATAACCAGGTAGAATTCACTCCAGAAATGATTAATTCCGGTGACTTTATCCTCGTTGTTCCGGAAGATTTCTCCAAATCCTACTAGGCTCACACTCGCTAAAATGGTATTTCAATTCCCGGTTTATAATGGTTCGGGGGTTATTCTCATTGGTTCGTCGATTATTTTTTAATCATTTGGAACTACAGCGGGATATCGCCGTAAGTAGATTTGCGTGTTGAAGAACCTGAACGCAGGAATCCATGACGCAGATTTTATCATCTACTTAATAGATATCCCCCATGTTGACCCACTCCCTTAAACAATCAAAGCTGATATTCAGCTTGACGAGCTTATTCATCGTCTCCATTTTTATTCTATGCACCGGCACGGCAAACGCCCAAACGAGCACAGAGTTTTGGTTTGCGCCTCCAGAAGTCTCTCAAGGACATGCCGGAAGCGTGCCCATATATGTGCGCCTCGCCGCCGGACCAGAGCCCGCAGTTGTTACCATTGAAATGCCAGCAAATCCTACGGCATTTAATGGTGGTTCGCCTATTACCATCAACCTTCCAGCTAATGGTGCACACACAGAAGTTTTATCTTCTTATGTGAACATTCTCGAAACCCGCCCTACAGGTGTGGTGAGAAATACGGGGTTGAAAATAACAGCTACAGCCGACATAACGGCGATATATGAAGTCAGCCCTGGAAACAACCCAGACATCTGGGCGCTAAAAGGTCTCAATGGTCTTGGAACAGAATTTTACACTCCGTTTCAAAATATTTGGCCAAACGGGACATACGCTCCCACGCCATATACATCTTTCGATATTGTAGCAACACAAGACAACACAACAATTTTAATTTACCCCACATCAGCTCTTGATGGTGGGCAACCCGCATTTCAGAGTTTTACGATAACCCTGAATGAAGGTGAAACTTATTCCGGATCAGTTACCGATCCTGCTAATCCTCAAAACAACCCAACAGGATCGCAAATTATTTCAGATAAGCCTATCGCGGTTTCCATAAAAGATGATTCTATTAATCCAACGGGTTACGGAGGCTGTAGAGACTTAAACGGTGACCAGTTAGTGCCGGTAAATATTGTTGGAAATGAGTACATCGTAAATAAAGGTGCGCTGGTGGGCAACGATCTCGCTATGATCGTTGCCACTCAAAATAATACGGTTATCGAGGTTGGTGGGGTAGTAGTAGCTACACTATTTAATGGTGAAACCAAAAGAATTCAAATATCAAATCCACTAACCTATATAACAGGTTCAAAACCGTTTTATCTTATTCACGTTACCGGATTTGGTTGCGAAACTGGAACTGCTCTTCTTCCACCACTTAATTGTGCAGGATCTGAACAAGTTAGTTTTGTAAGATCAACCACTGAAAGTTTTTTTATTAATCTTTTGACTCCAGCAGGAACAGAAGATGCCTTCGTCCTAAATGGAAATGCGAGCATAATCAATCCTTCTGCTTTTAACGTGGTACCGGGAACCGATGGATATTGGGTAGGAGCCCAAATTCAATTTTCAAATACCCAAATCCCCTCGGGACAAGCAAATCTCTTAATTAACACAAAAGAAGTCTTCTCAATGGGACTTATCAATGGCGGCAGCTCTTCAGGTTGTCGCTTTGGTTATTTCTCCCAGTTCTCTGCCGAAATTATTGTTGATGCAGGTCCTGATAAAACGATTTGTGCCAATAAGCCAACCCAACTCGCCGGAGAAATTAGCGGTGGAGCAACTAACGGAGTTTGGACTTCTAACGGAACAGGTTCTTTCTCGCCCGACGAATTTGCCCTTGACGCTATTTATGAACCCAGCCCTTCAGATTTAAGTGGCGGTTCGGTTATACTTAAACTCACTTCTATCAGCAACTGTTTTCCGGTTGAAGACGAAGTAAAAATCACTTATACCCCGGCTCCTATTGTTGATGCCGGTTCTGACATTGAAGCTTGTGAAAACAATACAACTGTTCACCTTAACGGATATGTAGACGTAGCTGCCGGCGGAATTTGGTCTGGCGGTGCCGGAACATATTCTCCTCATGCCGGTGTATTGGGCGCCAATTACACGCCTACATCGTCTGAAGTAGCAAACGGAAGCATAAAACTTTACTTAACATCTACCGGAAACGGTAACTGTTTTTCTGAAATAGATTCAGTTCTAATTACATTCGGACCCTCACCTACTGCTTATGCAGGAGAAGATCAAACTCTTTGTGAAAACAATTCCATCGCCCAACTTATTGGTTCGGTTACTATTGCAGGCGGAGGTATTTGGTCGGGAGGTTCAGGATCATTTGTACCTTCTAATCAATCGCTTACCCCAACTTATATTCCAGGAGTTTCAGATCTTATCAATGGTTCGGTTACTCTTACATTCACTACAACCGACAATGTGGGTTGCAACCCGGTTTCGGACCAGGTCGTGATAACCTACACCGATGCTCCGATAGTAAATGCCGGAAGCGATGTTGTAGTTTGTAGAAATAATGCCAACGTTCCGTTAAACGGATCGGTATTAAACGCAACAGGAGGTGCGTGGACAGGTGGAAACGGAACTTTCTCACCCGATGCAAATGCATTAAATGCCATTTATACTCCAAGCCTTACCGAATTACTAGCTGGTTCGGTTACGCTTACGCTTGCATCTACCGGAAACGGTGATTGTGTTAGTGAAGCGGATGCAATGACCATTTCCTTTACCAATGCCCCAACAGTAAATGCAGGTATTGACGGAGTGGTATGTGCCAATAACTCCGCAATTCATCTTAACGGATCACTTACCATTGCCAATTACGGAATTTGGTCGGGTGGAAATGGTACATTTAATAATACTACAGCCTTAAACGCAATTTATTCCCCAACTGCCGCGGAGATCGCAAACGGTTCGGTGACACTTACCTTAACTTCTCTAGATAATGGGACTTGTAGTCCTGTAACCGACGACGTAACATATACGTTCACGCCGGCGCCTATAGCAAACGCAGGACTCGACCGAGATATTTGTGAAAACAACGCCTCTATTCTATTAAATGGAAGTGTGAGTATTGCAGGTGGTGGAGTATGGAGCGGTGGAGTAGGAAGCTATAGCCCTGACAACACAACGTTAAATGCAGTTTATAATCCTACCCCAAGTGAAATTTCTACTGGCTCGGTTACTTTAACGCTAACCACTTCCGCAAATGGAACGTGTAACCCTTCAACCGACCAGGTGAAATTTACGTTTACCGATGCTCCTACCGTAAATGCAGGATCAAATAAAGTAGTGTGTTCCAATAATTCGGAAATAGACCTAAGTGGAAGCATTACCCTAGCCACAGGAGCTACATGGAGTGGAGGATTGGGAACTTATTCTCCGAATGCAAATTCGCTGACTACTACCTACTCGCCTACTACATCTGAAATTAACTCAGGCTCACTTACTCTAACGCTTACCACAACCGGAAACCAGGGATGTGGTGCAGTATCTGATGATATAATAATAACCTTTACCCCTTCGCCAACTGCCAATGCAGGTAGCGCCATATCTGTTTGTGCTAATAATGCACAAGTAAGTCTTGGAGGTTCTGTAACCGTAGCCGGTGGCGGACTATGGAGTGGAGGTGCAGGTACTTATACCCCAAGTGCAAATTCACTTAACGCATTATATAACCCTACTCCGGCAGAGATTGCTAACGGATCGCTAAATCTTACACTTACTACTACCGGTAACGGTTCATGTTTACCGGCCCAGAGTGCGGTTAGCATCAGCTTTACACCCGCTCCAACCTCAAATGCAGGAAGCGATGTAACGGTATGTCACAACAACCCGGTAGTAGATTTAAACGGATCGATTAATCGGGCAACCGGTGGAATATGGAGTGGAGGAAGCGGAAGCTACAACCCCAACAGCACCACGCTTGGAGCATCTTATACTCCAAGTAATGCCGAGTTGGCAAATGGAACGGTTACACTTACCCTTACTACAACAGGTAATGAAAACTGTAATGCAGTTTCAGACCAAATGATTATTACAATTACACCTTCACCGGTAGTTTATGCCGGGGCGAATGATGTAGTTTGTGCAAACAATTCAGCCATTTCGCTTAACGGAACGGTAACCATTGCAAGCGGAGGAACATGGAGTGGAGGAAGCGGAAGCTTTAGCCCGAATGCTTCAACCCTTAATGCAACTTATTCACCCAGCCAGTCGGAAATTAACAGTGGCTCCATTACGTTAACGCTCACTTCTACCGGAAACGGTAAGTGTACGAGTGTAACCGATGCAGTAACTTATACATTCAGTCCGGCGCCTACAGTAGATGCTGGTGCGGATCAATCGCTTTGCGCTAATAATGCGGAAGCAGAACTTATCGGATCAGTGAGTATTTCATCCGGAGGACTTTGGAGCGGTGGTGCTGGAAACTTTAGTCCAAGCGTTAATTCACTTCACGCATTCTATACCCCAACACCCGAAGAAATTACTGCCGGAACAGTTACATTAACACGCAGGATTGGATAGAACGGTATGTGCAAATGCAACGGAAGTTACTCTGAACGGATCAGTGACTGTTGCGACAGGAGGAGTTTGGAGTGGAGGATCAGGAAACTATACACCCGATGCAAATACACTTAACGCTACCTATACTCCGAGTGCTGCAGAAGTTACAGCCGGAACGGTTACACTTACACTTACGACAACAGGAAATGCAAATTGTAATCAGGTTGCCGACCAAATGGTTATTACCATTACACCTGCACCGATCGTAAATGCAGGAATTGATGAAGAGCTTTGCAGCAACAACTCAGTTATAAATCTTAGCGGATCGGTGTCAGCGCCGGCAACTGGAGGGACATGGAGCGGTGGAAATGGAACTTTTGTACCTAACGCAAACGCTCTAAATGCAGTTTATACTCCAAGTCAGGGCGAAATTAATGCAGGTCAACTTACTCTGACCACAACAGGAAATGGTCAATGTGTGGCTGCCTCCGATGAAGTAACCTATACATTCACTCCTTCGCCAACAGCAGATGCTGGCGAAAATCAGTCGCTTTGTGCTAATAATGCAGAAGCAGAACTTATGGGAATTGTTACAGTCGCGACAGGAGGAATATGGAGCGGTGGAGCAGGAAACTTTAGCCCAAGCGTTAATTCACTTCACGCATTCTACACCCCAACACCAGAAGAAATTACCGCCGGAACAGTTACATTAACACTTACTACAACCGGAAATGACGATTGTAATGCAGTATCTGACAATGTGGTTATCGCATTCACTCCCGCGCCAACGGCAAATGCCGGATCGGACAGAACTGTTTGTGCAAATGGACCGGAAGTTAATTTGAACGGATCAATTTCCATAGCAACAGGCGGAGTTTGGAGCGGAGGATCAGGAAGCTTTGCACCCGATGTAAATACACTCAACGCAGTCTACACACCAAGTGCTGCAGAAATTACAGCTGGAACCGTTACACTTACGCTTACCACAACAGGAAATGCAAAATGTAATCAGGTTACAGATCAAATGGTAATTACGATTACTCCTGCGCCCATTGTAAACGCAGGAACTGACGAAGACCTTTGCAGCAACAACTCGGTTATAAATCTTAGCGGATCGGTATCAGCATCGGCAACAGGCGGATCATGGAGCGGTGGAAATGGAACTTTTGCACCTAATGCAAACGATCTAAATGCCATTTATACTCCAAGCCAGGGAGAAATCAATAGCGGTTCGATTACACTGACATTAACCTCTACAGGAAACGGCAATTGTGTTGCAGTAAGTGATGAAGTTACTTATAACTTCACCCCGTCACCAACTGCAAATGCTGGTGCAGATCAGTCGCTTTGTGCGAATAATGCAGAAGCAGAACTTACTGGAGCAGTTACAATTGCAGCAGGAGGAACATGGAGCGGTGGAGCTGGAAACTTTAGCCCAAGCCCAAATTCACTTCACGCTTTCTACACCCCAACGCCAGAAGAAATAACAGCGGGAACAGTAACTCTTACTCTAACTACCTCAGGAAATGACGATTGTAACGCTGTATCAGACGATGTAGTAATTACATTCACTCCTGCGCCTAAATCGAATGCAGGATTAGATAGAACTGTTTGTGCCAACTCATCGGAAGTTAGCTTGAACGGATCAATTACTGTAGCAACAGGTGGAGTTTGGAGTGGTGGATCAGGAAGTTTTTCTCCCGATGCAAACACTTTAAATGCTACTTACACTCCAAGCGCTGCAGAAATTACAGCCGGAACGGTAACACTTACATTAACTACAAACGGAAATGCAAACTGTAATCAGGTTGCAGACCAAATGGTGATTACGATTACTCCAGCACCTATTGTAAATGCCGGAACTGACGAAGCACTTTGCAGCAATAATTCAGTTATAAATCTTAACGGATCAGTATCTGCAGCAGCAACAGGTGGAACGTGGAGTGGTGGTAACGGAACTTTTACTCCTAATGCCAGCACCCTAAACGCAGTTTACACACCTAGCCAGGGAGAAATCAACAGCGGTTCAATTACACTTACCCTTTCCTCTACAGGAAATGGTCAATGTGTGGCTGTGACCGATGCAGTAACTTATACTTTTACTCCTTCGCCAACAGCAGATGCAGGCGTGAACCAGTCGCTTTGTGCGAATAATGCAGAAGCGGAACTTATGGGAGCAATAACGATTGCATCTGGAGGAATCTGGAGCGGTGGAGCAGGTAACTTTAGCCCAAGCGTTAATTCACTACATGCATTCTACACCCCAACACCCGAAGAAATTACAGCCGGAACGGTAACATTAACGCTTACTACAACTGGAAATGACAACTGTGTCGCAGTTTCTGATAATGTAGTAATTTCATACACGCCAGGTCCGACAGCTAATGCTGGACTGGATAGAACTGTGTGTGCCAATGCAGCGGATGTGAGCCTTAACGGAACCGTATCAGTTGCAAGCGGTGGAACATGGAGCGGTGGATCGGGAACATTCTCTCCCAATCCAAATACGCTAAACGCCATCTACACACCAAGCGCAGATGATATTACAAATGGAACGGTAACACTTACACTGACCACTACAGGAAATGCAAACTGTAATCAGGTTGCAGATCAAATGGTAATTACCATTACACCCGAGCCAACTGTAAATGCAGGATCGGGAATGGAATACTGTTCAAATAATTCAGCTATTTCTCTAAACGGATCGGTAACTACAGCTACCGGTGGAACTTGGAGTGGTGGTAACGGAACATATCTGCCAAACGCAAACACGTTAAATGCAGTTTATACTCCAAGCCAGGGCGAAATTAATGCAGGTCAAATTACACTTACATTAACCTCAACCGGAAATGGATCGTGTGTATCTGTAACTGACCAAGTAACTTACCTGTTTGGTCCTTCTCCTACTGCTGATGCAGGTGTGAATCAATCGCTTTGTGCTAATAATGCCGAAGCAGAGCTTTTCGGGGCAGTAACAGTTGCAACGGGAGGAACATGGAGCGGAGGAGCAGGAAACTTTAGTCCAAGCCCTAATTCATTAAATGCTTACTATACTCCTACACCGGAAGAAATTACTGCCGGAACGGTAACACTGACGCTTACAACAACCGGTAACGGAGACTGTAATGCAGTATCAGATGATATAATATTGAAATTTACTCCTGCGCCTACGGCAAATGCAGGAACCGACAAGAGCGTTTGTGCCAACGACCCTGAAGTAAATCTGAACGGATCGGTATCCATAGCTACAGGAGGAATCTGGAGTGGAGGATCAGGAACATTTACACCCAATGCAAATTCTCTTAACGCTATTTACACACCGAGCGCAGCAGATATTGCAGCCGGAACGGTAACACTTACCTTAACTACAACCGGAAATGCAAACTGTAATCAGGTTGCAGACCAAATGGTTATTACCATTACACCTGCACCGATTGTTGATGCCGGAACCGGCTATGAGCTTTGTGCAAACAATGCGCAAATCAGTCTTAACGCAACGGTAACAACTTCTACTGGAGCAAACTGGAGTGGTGGTAACGGGACTTTCTCGCCAAACGCAAATACGTTGAATGCAACCTATATGCCTAGTCAAGGTGAAATAAATTCAGGATCGGTTACACTAACCTTAACATCTACCGGAAACGGTAAATGTCTATCGGTAGAAGACCAAGTAACTTATACCTTCTCACCTGCCCCAACCGCAGATGCCGGAGCTAATATGACCCTTTGTGCTAATAATGCAGAAGCGGAACTTATCGGAGCAGTAACAGTGGCTACAGGAGGAACTTGGAGCGGTGGTGCTGGAAACTTTAGCCCAAGTGCTAATTCACTTCACGCATTCTATACCCCTTCACCTGAAGAAATTACGGCCGGATCGGTAACACTTACGCTTACTACCACAGGAAACGATGATTGTAATGCAGTGTCAGATGAAGTGAAAATCACATTTACTCCTGCTCCAACGGCTAATGCCGGATCGGATAAGGTGGTGTGTGCAAACAATGTGGAAGTAAGTCTGAATGGAAACGTTTCCATAGCATCTGGCGGAATTTGGTCAGGAGGTTTGGGAACATTCGATCCAAGCATTACTGCACTTAACCCTATTTATATTCCTTCTGCATCTGAAATCGCAGCAGGTACAGTTACTCTCACATTAACCACAACAGGTAATGGGAACTGTGTGTCCGTATCAGATAATGTACTGATCACCATAAACCCTGAACCCATTGTGAATGCAGGAACAGACCTAACGATTTGTTCAAACAATGCAACATTTGATCTTAGCGGAAGCGTTTTACACGCAACTGGTGGTAAATGGACTGGTGGATTGGGTATATTTAATCCAAGTAACACAGATCTAAACGCTACTTACACTCCAACACTACCTGAAATTGTTGCCGGATCGGTAACCTTTACGCTTACCTCTACAGGAAATGATAAGTGTATTGCAGTGACGGACCAGATTACGGTAAACTTCACCCCTTCGCCTACAGTTAGTGCAGGCCAGGATATTATACTTTGTGAGTCTTCCCCTGCAGCATCACTTAACGGAAGCTTTACGGTAGCCGGTGGTGCCCAATGGTCTGGAGGTAACGGTACATTCGCGCCAAACGCGCTTGCAATGAACGCTACTTACAATCCAACACCTGCTGAGGTTGCAAGTGGAAGTGTAACACTTACGCTTACAACTATTGCAAACGGAAATTGTCTTCCGGAATCGGATCAGGTAGTAATCACTTATGATAAAAAACCTACAGTAAACGCGGGAGCCAACTTGGTATCTTGTGCAAACAATCCGGTGGTTTCATTAAACGGTTCATTCACGCATGCAAATGGTGTGAAGTGGAGCGGAGGAATGGGCTTCTTTAACCCTAGTAATGAAGACCCATTAGCACAATACACGCCGAGCAATGCAGAAATCATAAACGGTGGAGTTACACTTACCCTTACCACAGTTGGTTCGGGAGCTTGTGCGGATGTAACTTCAAATGTTACCATTAATATCAGTCCTGCACCTATCGTAAATGCAGGTATAGACCAGTCTGTGTGTGCAAACAACAATATCGTAAACTTAAGCGGTTCGGTGCAATTTGCCGGAGGCGGACAATGGTCAGGTGGATCGGGAACTTTCTCACCAAGTGCCAATGCGCTTTCTGCAACCTATCACCCAAGTGCGGCTGATTTAAGTGCCGGATTTGTAAGTCTAACGCTTACAAGTGTTGGTAACGGATCGTGTAATGCGGTTACAGATCAAATGAATATCACATTCACGCCGGCGCCTATCGCCGATGCTGGAACGGATATTACAGCTTGTGCAAACAATGCTACAGTGCAACTTAGTGGCTCGTTTACAGTAGCCGAAGGTGCTAACTGGAGCGGTGGAGCTGGGTCTTTTAACCCAAGCGCTTCAAGCATGAATGCACATTACACACCATCACAGTCTGAACTAAACAATGGTACAGTAACACTTACTCTTACCACTTTTGGAAACGGTAACTGCTTGCAGGCTAGCGATCAAGTAACTCTTACCTTCACTCCAGCGCCAGTAGTTGATGCCGGTGAAGATTACTTTGTGTGTGTTGACCAATTAATCGTGCCTTTATCAGGTTCGGTAAGCGGTCCGACAAGTTCAGGAATCTGGACAACATCGGGAACAGGAGTATTTGTTCCAAACGCATCAAATTTGAACGGAACATACCAGGTTTCTGCTGCCGACTCTCTAGCCGGTGAGATTACCCTGACACTCACATCAACTTCTAATGGATTGTGTACACCCGTTTCAGACCAAATCAAAATTTATATCTCGCCTGCCGGAACTTCAAGTGCAGGACCAGATCAGTCTATTTGTAAAAACAATCCGAACGTTTCTCTGACAGGAGTAATAGGCGGTGCGGCTACAAGCGGAACGTGGTTGACTTCTGGATCAGGTGTATTTACTCCGAATGCAAATCAGCCGGCAGTAAATTACATTCCGAGTGAGGCCGACCTCTTAGCAGGAAGCGTAACACTAACCTTTGCGGTAAACTCTTGTAACCAGGCAACAGATGATGTGGTTATCACATTCACACCCGCACCTGTTGTGAACACAGGAATAGATATTACGGTGTGTTCTTCAGAATCAAGCGTACAACTCCTTGGATCAGTGAGCGGCGCGTCATCTACCGGATTGTGGACATCTAACGGAAGTGGAACCTTTATACCTAACGCAAACACGTTGAATGCGGTGTATCAATTTTCAGCAGCAGATGTAAACGCCCAAATGGTTAAACTGGTACTGAGCGCAAGCGATATTGGAAATTGTATAAATGTAAGAGATACACTTACGCTAAATATATTCCCGGAAGGGACGGCAAATGCAGGTCCTGATGTGGTAGCTTGTGATAACAACCCCGAAGTACAACTTCAAGGAGTTCTTACAGGTGCCGACCAGGCTTTGTGGACAACCAGTGGAACGGGATCTTTTGCTCCTAATGCGCAATCGCTTAACGTGACTTATGTGCCAAGCCCAGGTGACCTGGTAAACGGATCAGTAAACTTGGTTTTACATGGAGTAAACAGCTGTAACAATGCTACCGATTTCATGACCATAAACTTTACCCATGGACCTGAAGTAAATGCAGGACCTGATCAATCGGCGTGTGGAGATGTATTCCCATTCCAAGTATCAGGTACCCTTGCAAATGCTGGAGGTGCAGTATGGACATCTACCGGAACAGGTACATTCCAAAATGCGAATAACCTGAACACGTTCTATGTGGCAAGCCAGTGGGACATTGATCACGGTGGTGTGCATCTGATTCTTACCTCGACCGGTAACGGAAACTGCTTCCCTGTAGCCGACTCTCTACTTATTTCTATAAGCTCAGGAGTTACGGTAGACGCGGGCGAAGACAGATCAGCTTGTGTGGATGCAGGACAAATACAGCTTTATGGAAATATTAGCAACGGAAGTACAACAGGTACCTGGACTAGTTCAGGTAACGGAACCTTCGTTCCTAATGCCAATGCCATAAACGCGGTATATCAGTTTACACAAAATGATATTGATGGTGGAAACATTACGCTGACATTAACATCTACCAACAACGGTATTTGTAACCCAGCGACGGATGATTTTGAGTTAACATTTGGAACATCAGCCTATGTATTTGCAGGCAACACGATAAATGTTTGTCAAACTATAGACCTTGTTCAACTCAATGGAGTGGTGAGTAGCGAAACAAATACCGGAGTATGGTCAAGTGCCGGCGATGGTGTTTTCTTCCCGAATACTACTGCATTAAATGCATTCTATGAGCCGGGAACGAGCGATATCGCAAGTGGAAGTGTTCAGCTCAAGCTGACCTCTACCAACTCTGCACTTTGCTCGGAAAACTCATCTACAGTATTGGTTGACTTCCAGTCTTTACCAGTTGCAAATGCCGGAGCAGATCAGGTAATATGTGGAGATATCGCACCCGTGCAGTTGCTCGGGAGCGTACAAGGAGCAACAGGTGGAAGATGGCTTACATCTGGTACTGGAACCTTCTTCCCCAACGACTCCGTGCTGACTGCACTGTACACGCCTTCACAAATCGATAGTTTAAATGGAGCAGTAACACTTACCCTTACCACTTATGGCAACGGAACCTGTGTTGGAGATTCAGATCAAATGAGCATCCTATTCTCAGGTGCGGTAACTGCTTATGCAGGACCAAACCAGAGCGTATGTGAAAATACCGAATCAATTAATCTGTCAGGAAGTGTAGACGGTTCTGAAGCGTACCAGTGGGGAACTATGGGTACAGGAAGCTTTATGCCTTCGAACGCAAATCTTGCAACCAGCTACGTTCCGTCGCAAGCCGACAAGGTGCAGGGATCAGTAACCTTGTATCTAAAAGCAGCCGGAACAGGCAACTGTCCGTCGCATACAGACTCACTTTATGTTACCTTCAATACCCTTCCGGTAATAAACACAATGGCTGCGGTTGAGTCATGTGTTACCAGCTCGGAAGTTGTCTTGTCGTCGAATGTTACAGGAGCTGCCTCAGTTCTTTGGGCATCGCAAGGTGGAGGATCATTTAGCCCTGGTGCAAATAGCCAAAACGTAACGTACATCCCAAGTCAGGCTGAGCTTTCTGCTGGTACTACAACTGTAACGCTATCGGCCCTATCGGGAACTGCGTGTGGAACAATTTCACAATCAGTTACAATTACATTCCGCGACTTGGCGGTTGTAAATGCCGGATTAGATATGACTGCTTGTGAAACGGATGGTATTATTTCCCTTTCGGGAATAGTGAACGGTGCGGGTTATGGCGGAAAATGGAGCACAAATGCTTTTGGAAGCTTTAGTCCGGATCCAACACAGCTTGATGCCGTGTATAACTTTGGCAACAACGATATCCTATTAGGAAGCGCCAATCTAATACTTACTTCTACCAATAATGGCGCATGTCCTCCGGTTAGCGATACTGTAGCAGTGGTTATAAACCGTCAGGCTACCGTAAATGCAGGATTGGATGCCTATGTATGTAAAACTACCGGTGTAGTTTCGCTTAATGGAAATGCTGAGCATGCCCAATCGACCATGTGGACTTCCCTTGGAGATGGAGTGTTCTTGCCTTCCGGCGAAGAAATTGATCCGGACTACGTAATTGGAAATGTGGATGGAAGTACCGGTCAGGTAAATCTTATCCTCACAGCTACTGCAATGCCAGGTTGTGAATCGGTAAGCGATACGGTTACTGTTCATATTAGCAGCCCGCTTTCTGCAGCATTTGGCTACGGTATTGCATGTGCAGGCTCTACAGTTCAATTCTTGGACGAGACTGAAGTGTTTACAGGAGAAATTGCAAGTTGGAAATGGAATTTTGGAGCTGGAAATGTTTCCAATCAACAAAATCCGCAGTTCGTATTCAACAATGCAGGGTCGCAAAGTGTGGAACTTGTGGTAACAAGTACACTTGGATGTAACGACACCATCGTTCAACTGGTAAATGTTGCCGAACCTCCAATAGCAAGCTTTAAGATTAGCGACAATCCAGCGCCTATCAATATTAATGTGAAGTTTACCGACACATCAGTGGGAGCCTCAACTTGGAAATGGAATTTTGGAGACCTCAGCCCAACAACTGACCAACAAAACCCAAGTCATGAATACCTTACTGAAGGTCGCTACGATGTAACCTTAACAATAATCGCAGCATCGGGATGTGTTGATACAGCCAAGACATCGCTGGAGATAGACGGATTCCAGATACTTCCTCCTCGACTGCCTAATACATTCTCGCCGAATGGCGACGGTTTAAACGATGTGTACATCGTGCGAGGTGGTCCTTTTACCGAGTTGGAATTCTCAATCTATGATGGTTGGGGTAGAATGATCTTCAAATCAATAGATCAGGAAATCGGATGGGATGGAACCGAAGGAGGTAAACAATCACCGGTGGGAGCCTATGTTTATACAGTCAAGGCCATTAATCTCAACGGTGACAAATTCGATTACTCCGGTAAAATCAACTTAATAAGATAAGAGTCAGACA
>CAJDWM010000022.1_pt1 | contig 15099 bp, 17 predicted proteins | sample 7391611 | NCBI WGS metagenome assembly CAJDWM01 (sample SAMEA7055739, study PRJEB34461) | soil metagenome | biome: terrestrial ecosystem; feature: Peninsula; material: soil | place: Antarctica | collected 2016 | reverse complement strand
CTTGGGGCAATAATAACTTCAACAAACTGACGGTCAACAATGGCTTGTGCAGTCTCTGCATCGAGTTCACGGTTAAACGCAATAATTCCGCCAAAGGCTGATTCGCTATCGGTTGCGTAAGCTAAATCGTAAGCTTTACGAATCCCGCCTTCTTCGTCAGTAGCGACGGCCACGCCGCATGGATTGGCATGCTTAACAATGACGCAAGCTGGCTTAACAAAACTTTTGACACACTCAAGCGCTGAATCAGTATCGGCAACATTATTAAAGGACAGTTCTTTACCTTGTAGCTGTACTGCACTGGCAATACTGGCTTCTTGCGGATTGGCTTCGGTGTAAAACGCCGCACTTTGGTGTGGGTTTTCGCCGTAGCGCATATCTTGCGCTTTAATAAACTGACTATTAAAGGTATTGGGAAAAGTGCTGCGTTGTTCAGTGCTTAGGGTTTCTGCTGACTGTTCAATGGTGCCTAGGTAATTGGCAATCATGCCGTCGTAAGCTGCAGTGTGCTCAAACGCTTTCAGCGCTAGATTAAAGCGTTGTGCGTAGCTTAAACCACCTTGCTTTAAACCTTCGATAATATCGCCGTAGTCACTGGTGTTGACCACAATGGCTACATCTTTATGGTTTTTGGCTGCACTGCGTACCATGGTTGGGCCGCCGATATCGATATTTTCAATCGCGTCAGGCAGGCTGCAATCTGCTTTGGCTACTGTCGCAGCAAAGGGATAAAGGTTAACCGCCACTAAATCAATCGGCTTGATGCCGTGCTCGCCCATAACAGCTGCGTCAATATCACGACGGCCAAGAATGCCACCGTGAATTTTTGGATGCAGAGTTTTAACTCGGCCATCCATCATTTCTGCAAAGCCTGTGTAGTCGGCGACTTCAACGGCAGGAATATCATTCTCTTTAAGCAGCTTAAAGGTGCCGCCTGTTGAGAGAATCTCTACGCCTAAGGCGTCTAGTGCTTGCGCAAATTCAACAATACCAGTTTTATCAGAGACACTGATGAGAGCGCGACGGATAGGCGTTTTTGATGTGTGGTGAGTCATTGGGTTTCCTAGCTATAAACGGCAAACTGCAGAGCTAATGTGCAGTGTTAGATTTTAAAGAAGGTTGTATTGCTTAAGTTTTTTACGCAGTGTACCTCGGTTTAAACCGAGCATTTCTGAGGCGCGAGTTTGATTACCTTTTACATGCTGCATAACCGAGGCAAGTAATGGCGCTTCAACTTCGCTGAGTACTAAGTTATATACATCATTGACATGCGCACCATCTAAATGAGCAAAGTAATCTTGCAAAGTTTTCTCGACACATGCACGTAACGTCAAGTGTTCGGTAGTTTTGATGGTCGTAAGCGGCATAGTAGTTTTTGTCACGGCAGATATCTCATAACTGAACGTTTTATCATTAGAATCATGCAGCGTCTGTTAAGCCTAAAGAGCGGAGACGATTGAAAAAAATCTGGATCTGATCTTTTTGTGCCTCTTCGCAATCAAGCTGATTAAACGTTGTACGAAATTGTTGTGCCTCTGGTAGTGATGCTAAATACCAGTGCGTGTGTTTTCTTGCGATACGTACACCCATCGGTTGGCCATAGAATGCATGCAGGAGCTCAATATGTTCAAGAAGAACCGACTCCAACGCGTGCAGGCTGATTGTTGGGAGCTGCTCGCCTGTACTGAGGAAATGATTGATTTCCTGAAAAATCCAAGGCCGTCCCTGTGCCGCACGACCAATTAATAAGCCGTCTGCGCCAGTGTAATCCAGTACCTGTCGCGCTTTAATGGGGCTATCTATATCACCGTTAGCAAACACTGGAATAGATACCGCATTCTTGATTAGAGCAATAGTATCGTATTCTGCGTCACCATTGTAGCGGTCTGCGCGGGTGCGGCCATGTACCGCAAGCGCGTTAATACCTTCTTGCTCGGCAATTTTCGCAATATTCACGCCATTTTTATTGTCTCGATCCCAGCCGGTACGAATTTTTAAGGTGACAGGCACATCAACAGCAGCACGCACCGCCTGGAGAATTTCACTGACCAACTGCTCATCTTTCATAAGTGCTGAACCCGCAGCTTTTTTGCACACTTTTTTTGCTGGGCAGCCCATATTTATATCAATGATATGAGCGCCTAAAGCAACGCATTGTTGAGCGGCATTGGCCAGCATTTGCGGGTCGGCACCGGCAATTTGTACTGAGCGCGGTTCGGGGTCGCTATCGGTTAATAAGCGTAAGCTGGACTTACGACTGCTCCATAGCCGAGTGTCGCTGGTTAGCATTTCTGAAACCGTAAGACCAGCACCAAAACGTGCACATAATTGACGTTGTGGACGGTCAGTGACGCCAGCCATCGGCGCTAGGATTAGGTTGTTAGCTAATGTGTAAGAACCAATACGAACCATCGACATAGACTGCCCAGCTTGTGCGCTTGCTTAAAGGAAAGAAGAAAGAGTTAATAAGCAGCGTATGATACTCGCTGCACCTCTATGGATAAAGTGGTGCAAGATCTACAGTTATAAATGGAGGCTTTACCTCTCTTTTATGCAGTAGATCGTCCCATACTTAGCTGACTTATAGAAGTAGCAACTCGCACAAGTTTGATGCGTCGTTGCTGAGCCACAGATTTATTCTGTAGCTTCTGATTTTTCGGTTATTTCTACTGTTTCGAATACTTCTACCGCGCAACGTTGACCCACTTTTACTGCGCTGCCTGCCTGCAGTTCACTGTCCCATTTCACATGATCCGGACCAAATAAGACCACCGCAGTTGAACCCAGTTTAAACAGACCCATCTCAGCACCTTTTTCCAGCGTGATTGGTTGTCTAGCTGCTTTGCTGTAGTCATAACTGCGTAAATTACGTAGCGGTGGCGTGATTAAACCAGCCCAGACGGTTTCAATACTGGCAACCACCATTGCACCCACCAAAACAACCGCCATTGGACCGTGCTCGGTATCGAAGATACAGGCAACGCGCTCGTTACGCGCAAACAACTCGGGAACATTTTCAGCGGTAGTTTGATTGACTGAAAATAAGCGACCTGGGATATATACCATCTCACGTAAAATACCGGTTAAGGGCATATGTACACGGTGGTAATCTTTTGGTGATAGGTAAATTGTAGAGAAGTTACCGCCCATAAAGGGTGCTGCCCGCTCGGTATCACCACCGAGCAGCTCTAACAGGCTAAAGCTGTGTCCTTTCGCTTGGAAAATACGGCCATGTTCAATATCGCCTTGCTGGCTGATTGCTCCGTCAGCAGGAGAGAGAACAGAGTTTTCGCCGCTATCTAAGGGGCGTATGCCTTCCTTAAGTGAGCGCGTGAAGAAATCATTGAAGTGGCGGTAGGCGTTCGGGTCTTCCAGTTGCGCTTCGCTCATATCGACTTGGTAACGTTTAATAAACCAAGTAATCAAACGGTTTTTAAACCAAGGTTTTTCGCATTCTGCCAAGTATCCGATAAGCCGTGATAGCGTGTGATGAGGCAATATATATTGCATAAAAATAAATAAACGCTGTTTGATATTCATATATCGAACCCTTTAACTTTTCTTGTTACGGAGATAATAGGTGTAATAGCTGGTGTGTAGGCTGCATTAACGCGAGCACATACTAATCAGTAATGGAAATGAATGCACTGTACTCGCTACTTGGTGCAAAAGAGAAAGTAGCGAATAAGTGTGAATGCTATGGGAACAAGCAGTTTACACCAGTTGCTCCGAATCACCGAATGCAAGCTAGCGCTTGTTCAGTAAAACTTAATAACCATTGTGCGCGTTAGTATTGCTCGGTGGTTATGCCACTAATAATATGTTTAAAGCTGGCTAAGCGTTGAGGACTGATTTTGCCTTCATCGACAGCAGTTAACAGAGCGCAACCCGGTTCGTGTTCGTGGCTGCAGTTACGAAAACGACAATGACCTAAATGTTGTTTAAATTCAAAAAAACCTGCTTCAACATCGGCAATGCTAACGTGACCTAGACCGAATTCACGAATACCTGGTGAGTCAATGAGCTGCCCACCTGCAGGGAAATGAAATAAACGTGCAGTAGTTGTGGTGTGTGTGCCTTTGCCGGTGAGCTCTGATAGGGCGCCCACACGAGTATCAGTATCAGGCAGTAAGCGATTCACTAAGGATGATTTACCCACACCCGACTGACCCACAAAGACACTCACTTGATCATTGAGCTGTGCTTGCAGTTGCTCTAAGCCGTCGCCGGAATAGGCAGACACCTCCAGCAGTGGATAGCCCAGCGTGTGGTAAGTATTAAGCAGGTTATGTACGCGAGAACTGCCACTCGGATCGAGCAAGTCAGACTTATTGAGCAGTAACAGTGGTTTTATACCGGCGTGTTCTGCAGCAATGATATAGCGGTCAATTAAATTGGCATGTGGCTCTGGCAGTGGCGCAAAGACAATCACAATCAGATCAACGTTAGCTGCTACGGGTTTTAAAGTCCCCCGTGAATCGGGGCGACGTAACTCGCTATGGCGGGGCAGTTGCGCAACAATAATGCCTAAGCCTTGGCTGCCGGGTCGCCATACCACACGGTCACCAGTGACTAGTGCCGGTAGATTTGCACGCAAATAGCAGCGATAGGTTTGCCCTGCGAGTTCTAGATCTTCAGCTTCCACTTCAACCTGTACACCAAAGTGAGCAATGACTAAACCATGTTGTTCCGCACCTAAGCCGCCACCTTCGAGTTCTTCAAGGGTGCGCTCTTCACGCTTGGCGGCGCGGGCGAGACGTTCCTCTTGAATTTTATTGATGCGCCAACCTTGGCGGCGATTTAATGTGCGTTTGGCCATGTATTATTGCTCTCTTGGGCGCTTAAGTAAGGCTACTGAATACTGCGCAGCAGCACTGTGTTTATTTATCTATGGGTAAGCCGCGCTGAATACGCCAAGCGCGTGCAGCAATAACAAATAGAGTGATCGCGGTTAACGGCACTACGTAGCCAATCATTGCATGAGCAAAGGTGTTGGCAAATGACTCGCCATTACTCTGCATAATTAAATAGGCGGTGTAGGCGAAATAATAGCTTAGAAATAGCGCGCCTTCCCAGCGGCTGATGCGATAGCCAGCAAAGAAAATCGGTAAGCAGGCAACCATCACTGCCAGCATAACAGGGAAATCAAATTCGATAGCATTGCGCGCTACAGAGATTTTTTCTGGCGACACCAAGCCCGCTAGACCCAATACAGCAAGTAAGTTAAATAAGTTACTGCCCACTATATTACCCACAGCAATATCGCGCTCACCTTTCCAAGCAGCAATCAATGACGTTGCTAATTCAGGCAATGATGTACCTACTGCAATAATGGTTAAACCAATGATCAGCTCAGATAAGCCAAGCGCTTCGGCAAGGCTTACGGCGCCAATGACTAATAGATTTGAGCCTGCTACCAATAAAATTAAACCGATTAAAATATAACCGGCATTAATAAATGGAGCATAACGATGAGGGTTAATCTGTGCGCTGTATTCATCATCGACGTCCATAGCTTGTCCTGGGCGCCAAGTTTTTAAACTGCTAAAGATTAAATAACCTGTATAGACGATGATGCACGCAAATAAAATTAGGCCATCAAGACGACTATAGCTGCCATCCATTGCTAAAAACCAAGCTAAAAAGCCAGCAGCAATCATAATAGGGACATCAAAGCGCACCAATTGGCGCGATACCAATAAAGGTATAATTAAGGCGGATAAACCTAAAACTACCAGTACGTTAAAAATATTACTGCCAATCACATTACCAATGGCGATATCGCCTTGGCCTAAAAAAGCAGATTGAGTGCTGACTGCCATTTCAGGTGCGCTAGTGCCAAAAGCGACAACAGTTAAACCAATGATTAACGGTGAAATACCAAAGCGTGCAGCTAAACGAGCAGCGCCTCGAACGAGAGCTTCTGCGCCTATCACTAGTAATATAAAGCCGCCAATAAGGTAAATGAACGTTAGGATAGACATGCGGTGACTCCGACTCTCAGTTGTGCGATAGGGCGTAGATTAGCAGGTTGTAACGGATAGGTAATGGACTTTTAATGTTCATCTTTAACGCAGTACTTGCAAGCGCACAGGCGCAACACCGCTGTTTAACATATTGATTTTTTGAGCGGCTGCGCGGGATAGATCAATGATGCGTCCTTTGGCGTAGGGGCCGCGATCATTGATGCGCACAATGACGCTTTTATTATTACGCTTATTGGTGACTTTTACTTTAGTACCAAAGGGCAGTGTCGGATGAGCTGCAGTAAACGCATTTTGATTAAAGCGTTCACCGCTGGCTGTTGTTTTGCCATGATGGTAGGTGCCATACCAAGAGGCTTGGCCGCTGCGCTCGAGGTTTTGATCGTTGGAAGTTGAGCTGCAGGGAGTTAATGCAATTAGAGCTACTAAAAAAAGGTAGATACGCATATAGGGAATCCTTGAGCAGTTGTCAGAGGGAATGACTTAAGGCTGGCGTTAGCGGCCAGCTTTAAGTGCCTCCATGTTATTGATCAAGCTTTTCCTTAAGCAGTTGATTGACTTGTTGAGGGTTGGCTTTGCCTTTGGAAGCACGCATTGCTTGTCCAACAAAGAAACCAAACATTTTTCCGCGCTTATTTTCATCGCTGGCACGGTACTGTTCGACTTGTTCGCTATTGGCGGCTAACACTTCATCAAGCAGTGCTTCAATAGCGCCGCTGTCGGTGACTTGTTTAAGACCTTGCTGTTCAATAATTTGATCAGCATCACCTTCGCCTTTTGCCATAGCCTCAAACACCTTTTTGGCAATATTACCAGAAATGGTGTTGTCTTTAATGCGCAATAGCATGCCGCCCAGTTGTTCAGCGCTGACCGGCGACTCGGTGATCTCAAGGTTGTTTTTATTCAGTAGACCAGATAGATCACCCATCACCCAGTTGGTCGCCAATTTAGCGTCCTGACAAATCTTTTCTACAACTTCAAAGTAATCGGCCATTTCACGGCTGGCAGATAATACGCTGGCATCGTAGGTGGATAAGCCAAAAGCTGACTCAAAGCGCTCACGTTTCTGTGTGGGTAACTCAGGCAGTTTAGTGCGTAAGTGCGCATAGAGCGAGTTTCGTCTTTATTTGCATCGTAAAGACGGGTTTCTTGTGCAACTTTGCCGCCGTCTTCAATCAATTCAATTTGACGTTGAATTTCATGATTGATCGAACGCTCAATAAAGCGAAACGAGTTCACATTTTTGATTTCGGTGCGTGTACCCAGTTCAGTTTGACCTTTGGGGCGCACTGAAACGTTACAGTCGCAACGGAATGAACCTTCAGCCATATTGCCGTCACAGATATTTAAGTAACGCACTAAAGTATGAATCGCTTTGGCATAGGCTACGGCTTCTTTAGCGCTGCTCAACTCTGGCTCAGAAACAATTTCCAACAGCGGTGTGCCGGCACGGTTGAGGTCAATACCGGTCATGCCGCTAAAGTCTTCGTGTAAACTTTTACCCGCATCTTCTTCAAGGTGCGCACGAGTAATGCCAACACGTTTAATGCTGCCATCTTCCAGCGCAATATCCAGATGGCCGAGACCGACAATCGGATCATCCATTTGGCTGGTTTGGTAGCCTTTAGGTAGATCCGGGTAGAAGTAGTTCTTGCGCGCGAAAATATTGTATTCGGCGATTTCAGCATCAACGGCGAGGCCAAACATACAAGCCATACGTACGGCTTCTTGGTTGAGTACCGGCAAGGTACCTGGCATGGCCAAGTCAATTAAGCTGGCATGGGTGTTAGGCTCGGCACCAAACGCGGTGGCGCTGCCTGAGAATATTTTAGTGTTAGTTGCGAGCTGTGCATGGATTTCCAGCCCGATCACGGTTTCCCATTGCATGTGAATCGTCCTCAGAATCCGGCTGGCGTACGAGTGTGCCAATCAGTATGTTGTTGAAATTGATGTGCAACCTGCAGCATGCGTGCTTCTTGGAAGTACGGTGCTTGCAGCTGTACGCCCACCGGTAAACCATCGACCATGCCAGTAGGCATTGATAGACCAGGAATCCCAGCCAAGTTGGCCGGTACGGTGTAAATATCTTCGAGATAAGCCGCGACAGGGTCGTTGGCTTTACTGCCCAGCTGCCAAGGCAGGTTCGGGGTAGTAGGGCCGAGAATTAGGTCGACATCTTTAAAAGCGCTAACAAAATCATTTTTAATTAAGCGACGGATTTTCTGAGCTTTCAGATAGTAAGCATCGTAATAACCAGTCGATAGCGCATAAGTACCCATCATAATGCGGCGTTTAACTTCTTCACCGAAGGCTTCATCACGTGAGCGCAAGTACAGGTCTTCAAGATCTTTTGGGTCTTCACAGCGGTAGCCAAAACGGACGCCATCAAAGCGCGCCAAGTTGGTGGACGCTTCTGCAGAAGCAATCACATAGTAGGCTGCTACTGCGTGGGGCAAGCTGAGCAGACTGATATCCACAAAGGTTGCGCCAAGTTGCTTGAGCTGTTCGATCGCTGTATTGACTGCATCGCCAATGCGGCTATCAAGACGGCTGTCGAAGTACTCTTTTGGCAGACCAATGCGTAAGCCTTGTAGAGGCTGAGTTAATGCCGCCGCATAGTCGTCAACGGGCTGCTGTGCGCTGGTTGAATCGCGCTCATCAAAGCCTGCAGTGGCTTGCAACAATAATGCGCAGTCTTCGGCGTTGTGCGCTAAAAAACCCGCTTGATCAAAGCTTGATGCATAAGCTGTCATACCCCAGCGTGAAATACGGCCATAGGTTGGCTTAATACCGGTTAAACCAGTAAACGCTGCAGGTTGACGAATAGAGCCGCCACTATCACTGCCGGTGCTGACAGGGATTAAACGTGCGGCTACCGCTGTTGCGCTACCGCTCGAGGAACCGCCGGGTACACGCGTGAGGTCCCAAGGGTTTTTGCTGGCGCCGTAAAAGCTGCTTTCACCAGATGAACCCATAGCGAATTCGTCCATATTCAGTTTGCCTAAACTGATGCAACCGCTTTTGTTGAGTTTATCAACCACTGCGGCAGTGTAGGGCGCGACAAAATTATCGAGCATTTTAGAGGCGCAACTGGTGCGTACACCTTCAGTGCAGAATAAATCTTTGTGCGCTAAAGGTACGCCGAGCAAAGGTGCAATGATGCCGGTGCTACGTAATTCGTCTGCAGCTTCGGCTTGCTGTAACGCAGCGTCTTTGTTGACAGTAATAAAGCTATTAAGCTGTGGATCAAGCTGCTCAATACGTGACAATAGGTGTGTGGTTAGCTCGCGAGCGGAAAACTGCTTAGCAGCCAGCGCTTTTGAGATATTAGCTAACGTGAGTTGATGCATGAAAAATGTGTCCTTAATCGATGACTTTAGGTACCAGGTATAAGCCGTTTTTTACAGCGGGAGCGAGGGTTTGGTAGTCATCACGGTGGTTGCTCTCAGTTACTGTGTCTGAGCGCAAACGTTGACTGGTTTCTAAGGGGTTGCCCAGTGGCGTTATATCGTCAGTGTTAACCGCTTGCATGGCATTGATCATGTCGAGGACGGTATTTAAAGATACGGTGCTGCTGTCTATCTGTGCGTCATTCAGACCCAGCCGAGCCAGGTGAGCGAGTTTTTTCACGTCGCAGCGTTCAAGTGCCATGTGAGGATCTCCTAGTTAAAGCATGTGTACCGGCCATTAAAATAGCCAATATGGAACAATCAAATGATTGTTGTATCTAAAATTTGTAATATTAATAATGGTGCGCATAAAGTGTTAATCTACCACAGTGCGTACCTTGCTCAAAAGGACGATGATTGTTAGGGTTTCTCATTATTTTTAATTAGCGTTTCCATTGCGCGTTGCCTAGGGTTATTCATCCCATGTTTAAGAAATTACGCGGCATGTTTTCTAGTGATTTGTCCATTGATTTAGGAACTGCCAACACCCTTATTTACGTGCGCGAACGCGGCATTGTTTTAGATGAGCCGTCGGTTGTTGCGATCCGTACGCGTGGCAACCAAAAAAGTGTGGTGGCTGTCGGTACTGATGCCAAACGTATGCTTGGTCGTACCCCGGGAAATATTTGTGCGATTCGCCCAATGAAAGATGGCGTAATTGCTGATTTTAGTGTTTGTGAAAAAATGTTGCAGTATTTTATTAATAAAGTTAATGAGAATAGTTTTTTACAATCCAGCCCGCGTGTTTTGATTTGTGTACCTTGCAAGTCTACTCAGGTTGAGCGTCGTGCGATTCGCGAATCGGCCTTAGGTGGAGCCAATGGCTGCGGCGATTGGTGCTGGCCTGCCGGTCGATGAAGCACGCGGTTCGATGGTTGTTGATATTGGTGGCGGTACCACCGAGATTGCTTTGATATCTCTGAACGGTGTGGTTTACGCAGAATCAGTACGTGTCGGTGGTGACCGTTTTGATGAAGCAATTATCACCTATGTGCGTCGCAACTATGGCAGCCTAATTGGTGAGGCCACCGCTGAACGTATTAAACAAGAGATTGGTGCAGCGTTCCCTGGCGGTGAATTACTGGAGTTTGATGTACGTGGCCGTAACCTTGCTGAAGGTGTGCCGCGTAGCTTTACTTTGAATTCTGATGAAGTTCTAGAAGCGCTGCAAGAGTCGTTGGATGCGATTGTTCAAGCGGTGAAAAGTGCTTTAGAGCAATCACCACCTGAGTTGGCATCAGATATTGCTGAGCGTGGTTTGGTCTTGACCGGTGGCGGCGCATTGCTCCGTGATATGGATAAACTGCTTTCACAAGAAACAGGTTTGTCGGTCATTGTTGCTGAGAACCCAAAAAACTGTGTCGCTCTAGGCGGTGGTCGCGCATTAGAAATGATGGATCGTAACTCTATGGATCTGCTTTCGACTGAATAAGTCAATGCAGATCGGCTGGTCGTTTTCAGACTGTGCTTATCGTTCATCTTAACTGCGGATAGCTTTATACTGTTCTGCAGTTAAGACGCTGGGGATGCATCATTAAGCTGATATTTTCTAAAAGTACTGAGTTAAGTACACGATTTCTAATACTCACCTGTTTGTCTATAGCGTTGATGGTGGTTGATGCGCGTCTTGATGTGCTTAAACCTGTGCGCAGCAATTTAGGTATGGTACTGACCCCGCTGTACTGGCTCGGTGATCTTCCTGTGCGAACTTGGGCTGATAGTGTGCAACTGTTTAGTAGTCGTACTAACTTGTTGGCTGAAAATGAGGAGCTGCGCGCAGAGACACTATTGATGCAGCGTCGTTTGCAGAAGCTGGCTACGCTAACCGAGCAGAATGTCCGCCTGCGAGAATTGCTGAACTCATCGGCATTAATTGATGATCGCGTTTTAGTCGATTGATCCCAACCCCTATACACATCGCATGCTGATTAATAAAGGCAGCAGCAGTGGTGTGACTTTAGGGCAGCCAGTGTTGGATGCGCGAGGCGTGATGGGGCAGGTTGTAGAGGTGATGCCATACAGCTCACGAGTGTTACTGATCACCGACAGTAATCACAGTATTCCCGTGCAAGTGAATCGTAATGGTTTGCGCGCGATTGCCAGTGGCACTGGTAATCCTGAATCACTGGAATTACGTTATGTTACTGACCGAGCAGATATCCGTGAAGGCGATTTGTTGGTTACCTCTGGCATGGGGCAGCGTTTTCCTGTGGGTTACCCGGTCGCTGTGGTCAGTGAAGTGCAACGCAATACCGGCCAGCCTTTTACTCGAATTCAAGCATTGCCTGCAGCCAACCTAAATCGTAGCCGTTACCTGTTGTTGGTATTTAGTGGCAGTAAAGGCTCGACACAGGCTTTGGATAAAGAAGTTGAAAATGCTTTAGAGGATGCCAAGCAATTGCAAAAAGCCACGGAAAGCACGGCAGCGGAGGCAGAGTAAGTTGGGCAGAATAACAGTGGTTATGTGGCTTACGCTTGTTTTAGCGTTATTGCTATCGGTAGCGCCGATGCCAGAGCACTTAGAAGTTGGGCGGCCATTATGGTTGGCGTTAGTACTGACCTTTTGGGCGATGAATTATCCGCAGCATGTGGGGTTGCTTACCGCGTGGTGTTTGGGGCTTGCTCAAGATGTCTTGTATGGCACACCATTTGGTCAGCATGCGCTGGCTTTAGTGCTGGTGGTTTTTTTGGTTTTAACCTTGCAGCAACGTTTGAAACTATTCCCTCTATGGCAACAGTCGTTTGCTTTGCTAATTATTTATGGCTTGGCCCAGTTGGTGCTACTTTGGTTAAGCACTTTATCGGGTATGCGTCCTGAAATTAGCTTTTATGCAGTACCGGTGGCAATCAGCTGTTTATTTTGGCCATGGCTCTATTTATTGCTTATTAATCTAAAACGTCTACGCAATTTTCGCTAGGTGTGTGTTGCTATGATCCGCATCCAGAGTCGTCTGTAATAGACGCGGCCTCAGTTAGCTGTAATGATAAGAACGATGTACTCTTCTTCGCTGTAGTGCATTGATTTATTACAAGATATTTGGTGTTGCTGCACAGCCAGTATCTTGCTGCATTACATTGAATAGAACGTACATACCCGAGCCTTGGACTGAGAGTCGTCATGACTGAAGAAATTTTAATCAATATAACGCCAATGGAATCGCGCGTCGCCGTGGTTGAAAATGGTGTGTTACAAGAAGTGCATGTTGAACGCACACTCCGCCGTGGAATTGTCGGCAATATCTATAAAGGTAAAGTCGTACGCGTGCTACCGGGTATGCAAGCAGCTTTTGTAGATATTGGTTTGTCACGAGCAGCCTTTATCCATGCGGCCGATATCAGTCCTCGCGAAGGAATGACTGGTGAAGGTATCAGCGGTTTAGTGCACGAAGGTCAGGCGTTGGTTGTGCAGGTGACCAAGGACCCCATTGGCAGTAAAGGTGCACGTCTTACCACAAATTTGTCGATCCCTTCACGTTACTTGGTGTATATGCCCAGTAGCAGCCATATTGGCGTGTCGCTAAAAATTGAAGAAGAAGACGAGCGCGAACGTTTAAAGCAAGCGGTGACAGAATGTTTAGCCAGCGAAGGCTTGGAAGGCAAGGGCGGTTTTATCATACGCACCGCCACTGAAGGCGCGGATATGTCAGCTATTATGGTGGATATACGTTATTTGCATCGCCTTTGGGAGCAAGTGCGTGAGCAGATGAAAGTCTGTGGCGCGCCTACGGTAATTTATGAAGAATTATCTCTGCCTCTACGTACGTTGCGTGATTTAGCTGCTGAGAATACGGAAAAAGTGCGCATCGATTCTAGGGAAGCCTTACAAAAAGCTCAGCAATTTGTTGGTGAATTGATGCCGGAAATTGCTGATCGCATTGAGCACTATCCAGGCGAGCGGCCAATTTTTGATCTGTACAGTATTGAAGATGAAATCCAAAAAGCCTTAGAGCGTAAAGTACCACTCAAGTCCGGTGGGCACTTGGTGATTGATCCGACTGAAGCAATGACCACTATTGATGTTAATACGGGTGCATTTGTCGGTCATCGAAATCTGGAAGAAACCGTATTTAAAACCAATCTTGAAGCAGCGTTGACCATTGCGCGGCAATTACGCTTGCGTAATGTTGGCGGTATTATCATTATTGATTTTATTGACATGGAAGATGAAGAGCATCGCCGCCAAGTGTTGCGTACCTTAGAGCGCCAGTTGGAGCGTGATTACGCGAAAACTAATATTATTGGTATTACTGAGTTGGGCTTGGTGCAAATGACCCGTAAACGCACCCGTGAGAGTTTAGCGCAAGTGCTGTGTGAGCCCTGCTCAACCTGTCAGGGACGGGGTCGCATGCGTACTGCGGAAACCATTTGCTATGAGATTTTTCGTGAAATCTTACGTGAAGCACGTGCGTTTCAGGCGGATGGTTATATGGTTCTGGCTAATCAAAGTGTGGTGGACCGTTTGCTGGATGAAGAGTCGGCGAATGTGGCTGACCTAGAGTCATTTATCGAACGTCCGGTTCGTTTTCAAGTGGAGAGTATGTATTCACAAGAGCAGTATGATGTTGTTCTGCTTTAGTCTGTCCAAAGCTTAAGGAACTTACATGGGTCTTGCGCTGCGCTTGCTCAATAGGTTATTACGTGGGAGCTTATGGCTGCTGGCAGTGCTGCTGATTTTTGCTGCGCTGTATGTGAGTATTGGACGACAGTTTACCCCGCTTATGGCGGAGTATCGTGAAGAAATTCAGCAGCAATTGCAGGAGCGCTTGCAGCAAAATATCCAAATTGAGCAGTTAAAGGGCGGCTGGCGTGGTTTCTCACCATTGTTAGAAGCTCACTATGTCACGCTCGGTGAGGGTCCCGATGCCCTGCAAGTTGAAGAGCTACAAATCCAGCCTGATGTGATTGCCAGTTTGCTTGCCAGAGAGCTGCGTTTCAAAGCTGTGACGCTGGTGGGTTTGCAAATTCATCTGCAAGAAGATCAAGAAGGGCATTGGGCGCTACAAGGTCTAGAGCTTGAAGATGTTGATCAAGCCGCTTTTCATCTCAATGACTGGCTAAGTAGGCTTCAACAAGTTGCCCGGCTCAGTGTTTTAGACAGTCGTATTATTATTCAGGCTTATAATCATGAGCCGCTGGCGCTGACCTATGCAGGTTTTACTTTAACTCGGAGCGCTGAGCAGCAGCGTCTCGATCTGCGTGCAGTATTGCCTGATGGCGAAAAATTTGAGTTGAGTGCAAAAGGCCAGTTAATTAAAGATGATTGGCGTAAAAGTGCTTTAGCAGTTTATCTAAAAATACCTAGCAGTGATCTTGCCCAGTGGATACCCCAAACCTATCTGCAGGATTGGCAGCTGGAAAAACTAAAGGTCGGTGGCGAACTCTGGCTTAATGCAACCCAAGGTCAAATGCAAAGTGCGGTATTACGCCTTGCCGAGCTAGAGCTGCAGGGGCAGGCAGCGCATGCCGAAGCCTTGCATATACACACTCATGATGCACTGGCGTTTTATCAAAATAAGGCGGGCGTGCAGACTGGATGGTTTGAGCGTTTATCGCTGCAGATTGATCAGCTAGAACAGCGTGATTGGCGCATATTGGCCTCTTATGAAAACCATACAGCAGCGTTGTGGACTTTGGCAGTTCAACAAGTTGAACTTGCCGATGTGCAT
>CAJDWM010000004.1_pt1 | contig 15609 bp, 12 predicted proteins | sample 7391611 | NCBI WGS metagenome assembly CAJDWM01 (sample SAMEA7055739, study PRJEB34461) | soil metagenome | biome: terrestrial ecosystem; feature: Peninsula; material: soil | place: Antarctica | collected 2016 | reverse complement strand
CCGTACTTGTGGGTGGCGTTCCAGCAAATGCGCCTCACCGGTAAGATGCAGAACTTGCTCTACTGCTTGATCTAAATGCAGATACAGTTGCTCACCAAAGCCACGTAATTGATCTGCCACCAAACGCTCATCATATAAACGAGCAATACCTGAATCTGCTTTTAAGAGCACCATTTCCAGCATATCAATGCGCGCTCTAAAGAAAGGCCACTGATCACGCATTTCTACTAACAATGGTTCTTCTTGGCGCTCAATAGCATTCTGCAAAGCAGTTTCCCAACCCAGCCATGCGGGCAGCATCATGCGTGTTTGCGTCCAAGCAAAAATCCATGGAATCGCGCGCAAGCTTTCAATACCACCGGTACGACGTCGAGCAGGACGACTACCTAATGGCAAACGACCCAACTCTTGCTCTGGTGTGGCTTGGCGGAAGTAATCAACAAACTGTGGATCCTCACGCACGGTTTGTCGGTATGCCGCTAAACCATCTGCAGCTAAACGCTCCATCACCGCACGCCATGTATCTTTAGGGACAGGAGGCGGCAATAGAGTCGCTTCCAGCACTGACGCCAAGTACAGATTTAAGTTTTGTGCAGCCACTTCAGGCAAACCGTATTTAAAACGGATCACTTCACCTTGTTCAGTGGTACGGAAACGTCCCGCTACAGAACCCGGGGGTTGCGATAAAATTGCTTCATGTGCAGGACCACCACCTCGACCAACGGTACCGCCACGGCCGTGGAATAAAATCAACTCGATTTTTTGCTTTTCACAGACTGCAACCAGCTCTTCTTGAGCACGGTATTGCGACCATGCCGCTGCAGTGGTTCCCGCATCTTTTGCCGAGTCGGAATAACCGATCATAACTTCTTGCGGACCTTCTAAGCTCTTGCGGTAGTCGGTCAGACTGAGTAGCTGATCAATCACTCCAGCTGCGTTATGCAAGTCATCTTGTGTTTCAAATAACGGCACAATACGCATTGCACGATCGAGTCCTGCTTCCTTAAGCAACACCTGCACAGCCAGTACATCAGAAGGCGCAGAAGCCATCGAAATCACATACGAACCTAGAGAGTCGGCTGAGGTTTGGGCAACAACCTTACAGGTTTCCAATACTTCTTGAGTATCTGCGCTTGCGTTAAAAGCACTCGATAATAACGGTCTACGATTACCCAACTCACCCAGCAAGAAAGCTTGGCGCTGCTCTTCATCCCATTGTTTATACTCACCCAGACCAAGCCACTGAGTGATTTCATTTAAGGCACTGGTATGACGTTCCGCATCTTGGCGAATATCCAAGCGCACTAGGGATAAACCAAAAGTAGTGGTACGCCGAATGGTATCAAGCAAATCACCGTCAGCAATTAAGCCCATACCGCATTCATGCAAAGAACTGTGACACAGGAGCAAAGGCGTCAATAGCTCATCAGTGTCATACATAATATCTGCTGACAACGATGCGCCACTCGAAATTGCATCTTGCAGTTCAGCACGAGTTTTACGCAGACGTGCCCGCAATTGCTTAAGCAAGACACGATAGGGTTCGTCTGTTTCACCCACTAAAGCCATCAATTCGGGGCTAGCATTTTGCATGGACAGCTCAGCTGTTAAACGCGAAACATCATGCAAAAATAAATCTGCAGCAACCCAACGGGCTAATAAAAGGACTGTTTTAGTCACTTGCGCGGTGACATTTGGGTTGCCATCGCGGTCACCACCCATCCACGTCGCAAAACGAATCGGTGTCGCCGTAATCGGTAATTTATCACCACCGGCTTCAAGCAAGGTGTTATCCACGTGACGCAATACATTAGGTATCGCATCCCACAGAGAACGCTCAATTACTGCAAAACCCCAACGCGCTTCATCGACTGGTGTAGGTTGTTCACTACGTATCTCAGTAGTGTGCCAAATTTCAGAGATCAAACTGCGCAGCTTAGCAATGATCTTTTCATGCTCAGCAGAGCTTAAATCGGTGTGATCGAGCGCTCCCAACTGCTGAGCAATCATGTCGTACTTCATAATTAGAGTACGACGCGATACCTCAGTCGGGTGAGCAGTGAGCACCAATTCGATATCGAGATCAGCAACAGTTTGGGATAAATCTTGCGGGTTATGTCCTGCTACCTGTAACCGTTGCAGAACTGAAGTAAGCATTTGGTCTTCAAAAGCAGGGGTTTCATCATTGCGGCGGCGACGCATTAAATGATATTGATCGGCAATATTGGCGAGGTTTAAAAACTGATTAAAACCCCGCGCCACAGGCAGTAATTCATCTTCTGGCAACTGATCCAAAGTATCGGTCAATTGCTGACGGCCTTCATCTGAACCACTACGTGCAGCTTTCGCACCCTTACGGATGCGTTCGATTTTTTCTAAAAACTCTTCACCACGTTGTTCGCGCATGGTCGAACCAAGCAGCTCACCTAATAAATGAACATGCTCGCGCAAACGTGAATCAATTGGGATCATACTCGCTCTCCACTGAAGTTCTCTTCAGCTTGCCGCGTTATGCCCTATCTGGCAAGGTAACTTTAATGATTTAAAGACAATAGAACCTCGCAACACACAAGAGAGTTCTACTGCGTAAAATCACAACGTACTACACGTTTTTTATCATCAACCAACACACCCGTTAAGCCTTTTTGCTGGGTATCAAATAGCACCAGAATACCATCCATGCAGTGCGCAACTTGCTCAGCAGGTTTTAACGATGCTTTGTAATCCTCACCCGGAATGGTTTTTAACATGGTGTATTCGGCAATAAGCAATGCATCGCTGGGCTTAGCAATATGTAAATAGCCGTAATAACTTAAAATTGCAATCGTACCGACGATACTGGCAATACCAGTAGCAATCAGTGGTCGTAAGTCGCGCTGGCTCATTATGACTCCGTAGCATGAGTTGGTAGAGAAATCAGACCTAGCGCCGCCAGTAAAGTGCAATAAAAACACTTATCCTGGCAGCTACTAAGAGCATTAAATTAATTCTCTGGGCGCATATGCGGGAATAAAATCACATCACGAATTGAGGCTGAATCAGTCAGTAACATCACCAGACGGTCAATACCAATACCCTCACCTGCAGCCGGAGGCATACCGTATTCTAGCGCGCGCACAAAATCCGCATCGTAATGCATCGCTTCATCATCACCGGCATCTTTATCAGCTACCTGCGCCAAGAAACGCTCTGCCTGATCTTCCGCATCATTAAGCTCAGAATAAGCATTGGCAATTTCACGACCACCGATAAACAACTCAAAGCGATCGGTAACGCTTGGATCATCATCGCTACGACGCGCCAGTGGCGACACTTCAAACGGATAACGAGTAATAAAGGTCGGTTGCTCAAGTATATGCTCAACCGTTTCTTCAAAGATCATGGTTTGCAACTGACCTAAACCTTCAAAACCAATCACTTTAGCGCCGAGTTTTTTAGCTAAGACACGTGCTGTATCCAGGTCTTGCAAGTCCGCTGCCGAAATTTCCGGGTTGTATTGCAAAATCGAGTCAAACAAAGAGATACGCTGGAAGGGCTCGCCAAAGTGAAACACTTTGCCTTGATAAGGAACATCAGTTGTACCCAATACTTCTTGCGCCAGCTCACGGAATAATTCTTCGGTAAGGTCCATATTATCTTCGTAATCGGCGTACGCTTGGTAAAACTCCAGCATGGTAAATTCTGGGTTATGGCGCGTTGAAACACCTTCGTTACGGAAGTTACGGTTGATTTCAAATACACGCTCAAAACCACCGACCACCAGACGCTTCAAATACAGCTCTGGAGCAATACGCAGGTACATCGGTAAATCGAGCGCATTGTGATGGGTTTCAAACGGTTTAGCTGCGGCACCACCGGGGATAGTTTGCAGCATGGGTGTTTCTACTTCTAAGAAATCACGTTCAGTTAAGAAGTTACGGATATGTGAAATCACTTTAGAGCGCACTTTAAAGGTGTCACGCACGTCTTCATTAACAATTAAATCAACATAACGCTGGCGATAACGCTGCTCAGTATCGGTTAAGCCATGGTGCTTATCCGGCAATGGGCGCAATGATTTAGTAAGCAGCTGTACTTGCGTCATATGCACATACAGATCACCTTTACCGGAACGCGACAAGGTGCCTTCCGCAGCAATAATGTCACCTAAGTCCCAGGTTTTAATCTCTGCCAACTTCTCTGCAGGCAAACCTTTACGATCCACATAGACCTGCAAACGCCCGGTCATATCCTGTACCACCATAAAGGCACCGCGGTTAAGCATGATGCGTCCAGCAATTTTCACCGGTATCTCGGCACTTGCTAACTGCTCTCTACTATCATCCACATATTTCTTCTGGATATCAGCGCAGTAATGCTCGCGACGAAAATCATTCGGGAATGCATTGCCTTTAGCACGCTCAATCGCCAGCTTCTCTTTACGCAACGCGATTAAACGGTTTTCTTCCTCTTGTAACTCATGCTGAGTTAGCGGTTGTTCGCTCATGATGATATCCACTATATTTATTCAGGTCGCTCGTACAGCGACTGTAAGCACGCAAACGCATGCATGCTGATTACAACGTTGGCACGCGATAACGTATCACGGCCGATCAAAGCCCTTGTTTCAGGCTCGCCTCTAAAAAATCATTGATTTCGCCATCGAGTACGGCATCACAGTTACTTTCTTCAACGTTGGTACGTAAGTCTTTAATGCGTGACTGATCGAGTACATAAGAACGAATCTGATGTCCCCAGCCAATATCTGACTTACTGTCTTCCAACTCTTGCGAAGCAGCATTACGTTTCTGTAATTCCAACTCATAGAGCTTAGCGCGTAGCATTTTCATTGCCGTATCACGGTTAGCATGCTGCGAACGTTCGTTCTGGCAACTGACCACGGTATTGGTTGGCTCGTGAGTAATACGTACTGCGGAGTCGGTGGTGTTAACGTGCTGACCACCGGCGCCGGAGGAACGATAAGTATCCGTACGCAAATCTGCCGGATTGATATCAATTTCAATATTGTCATCAATCTCTGGTGAAACAAAAACAGCGGTAAATGATGTATGGCGGCGATTACCGGAGTCAAATGGACTCTTGCGCACTAAACGGTGCACACCGGTTTCAGTGCGTAGCCAGCCAAATGCGTACTCACCTTTAATATGTAAAGTCGCGCCTTTAATACCGGCCACATCACCCGCGGTCAATTCCATAATTGTCGCGTCAAAGCCATTATGGTCAGCCCAGCGCAGGTACATACGTAGCAAAATATTCGCCCAGTCTTGGGCTTCGGTACCGCCAGAACCCGCTTGAATATCAAGGTAGGCGTTATTGGCATCCATTTCACCACTGAACATGCGGCGAAACTCTAGTGTGCCCAGTTCTTTACCGAGACGCTCCACTTCACTGCGCACTTCATCAACGGCATCTTGGTCATCTTCTTCGACAGCCATTTCTAGCAATTCCTTTGAATCGCTAACGCCACTTTCAAGGCTGTCTAAAGTTTCGACCACTTGGGCAAGCAAAGAACGCTCACGACCCAAATTTTGGGCGTACTCTGGATTATTCCAAATAGCTGGATCTTCCAGCTCACGCTCAACTTCGATTAGACGATCACGCTTAGTAGCGTAGTCAAAGATACCCCCGAATGACTTGCGTACGCTCAGCTAAGTCATTGATGGCTACATGGATTGGATTGACTTCCATAACAGACGATTCTCGCTTGATTGAACTGTGTAAAAAGGCTAATTGTACCTGAATAAGCGCAGACTGTGCGCGCAAGGAGGGCACAGTCTGCGCTTTTTATTTAAGCCGGACTGAGGCTAGAAACAATCAGCTGTAAGCTCTGATTGCCGCGAAACTCATTGACATCCAGTCTATAGGCGACTTGCGCCTCTTGGATATTTGGATTAGGCCAAATATCCAAATCAATATTAAAAGCAATGGCGTCCACTGGCGGTGCATTCTCAGTACTTTGCAAAACAAGCTTCAGATGTTTCTCACCCACCAAGCGCTGACTGAGTATTTTAAAGTCACCATGAAACAGAGGTTCTGGGAAACGCTGCCCCCAAGGCCCCGCATGACGCAGCTGTTGCGCCAGCTGCATATCAAATTCATGGGCGTCTAAACTGCCATCTGAATAGATGCGTCCGGTTAAGTCATCGGCTGTCAGCTGACGACGCACTTCAGCATCAAAGGCTTTAGCAAAGGCTTCATAATGCACCTGCTGCAAGGTCAAGCCAGCAGCCATGGCATGGCCACCAAACTTACTGATTAACTCTGGAAAACGTGCAGCGACAGCATCCAATGCATCGCGGATATGCAAGCCGGGTACCGAACGTGCTGAGCCTTTTAACTGCCCCTCACCGGCATCAGCAAAAGCAATCACTGGACGGTGATAACGCTCTTTCATGCGCGAAGCTAAAATACCAATCACACCCTGATGCCATTCTGGCTCAAATAGACACAAGCCAAAGGGAAGGTTATCTAAAGGCAAGTCTTTCAGCTGTACCAGTGCTTCACGCTGCATGCCTTGCTCGATCTGTTTACGGTCTTGGTTAAGCTGATCCAATTCTCGCGCACGCTGCATTGCGCCATCAGCGTCATCACACAATAAACACTCGATACCTAAGCTGATGTCATCTAAACGTCCCGCCGCATTCAGTCGTGGACCAACAATAAAGCCTAGGTCTGTCGACACTAAACGGCGGTAATCACGGCGCGCAACTTCCAATATCGCTCGTAAACCAGGACGTGCGCGTCCGGCACGTATCCGCGCTAGACCTTGATGCACTAAAATACGATTATTTGCATCCAGCGGCACCACATCGGCAACGCTACCTAAAGCGACTAAATCTAAAAGCTCAGCCAGATTCGGCTCTTTAATGCCCTGCTGTGTAAACCACCCACTGCTGCGCAAATGCGCACGCAAACCCAGCAACACATAAAACATCACCCCAACACCGGCCAAAGCTTTGCTGGGAAACTCACAACCGGGCTGGTTTGGGTTAACGATAGCATCGGCACTTGGCAGTTCAGCGCCCGGCAAGTGGTGATCAGTAACGATAACCTTAATACCTGCCGCCTGTGCAGCTGCAACACCTTCAACGCTGGAAATACCATTATCCACAGTTATCAGTAGATCCGGCTGACGCTGCAAAGCCACCTCAACAATTTCCGGGGTTAAGCCATAACCATAATCAAAACGGTTGGGTACTAAGTAATCCACATGTGCCGCACCCAGCATACGTAAACCCAGCATACCCACACAGCTGGCTGTGGCACCGTCGGCATCAAAGTCACCCACAATAAGAATTCTTTGTCGCTGTTCAAGTGCCTGCGCCAACAACTGTACAGCGTCATCCATACCCTTGAGCAAATGCACTGGCAGCAAACGCGCCAAGCCTTTTTCCAGTTCGTCAGCGCTTTGTACGCCACGCGCCGCATAAATACGCGTTAATAAGGGTGGGATATCACCTAAATCAGGCAAAATAGCAGGTAACGGTCGTTGTTCTATACGCATAACAGGGTTTTTACTCTTTTATATGTTTAACCAAAAAACCGACAAACAGATTAACTTAGCCGCGCTCGCCGTGTAACCACTCTAATTCCAGACTGTGCTGACCACGTTCATCCGTCACAAAAACCTCACCATCACTGATCATCACACTCCAGTGGATCGTGCGCGGCAGCTCTGCGGCTAAGTGGGTTAACGACTCAGGACTGATCGCCAGCACATTTAAATTCTTTAAACTGCGCACTTGATCTAACTCTTTACTGACCCAAGTACGCAAACTGCCGTAAGCTAAAATGCTTAAGCGCTCACCGCGGCGTGAGCTCCACGTCATACGCTCTGCGGTGGGTTGACCCACTTCAATCCAATGAAGAATACGGCCATCCAAACTTTTTTCCCATACTGCTGGCTCGTCAACGTTGGATAAACCACGGCCAAACTCAATATGTTCCGCATGCCAAATAGCACGTGCTAGCAATCGCGCCAGCAAACGTTCGGCGGTTTCTGAAGGATGTCGTGCCATGCTGAAACGCAGACTGTCATACACGTTGCGATCCATATCAGTCAGGTTCAACTCAACTTTATAAGGCGTGGCTTGCAGGGCCATATATGTATTCTCTATAGGATAACAAAACTCCCAAGTCTAACCTGTTCTAGCTCGCTATGCTGTAAGGCAATACAATGCTGTTCACTGTGCTGCAGCCACACCTATAGTGTAAAAGATCACACTTCTAGGTACAGCGGTGGTCTTTACACAAGAATATGCCGCATAATGTGTGTAGTTGTTGATTTGTAAAACTCTGAAGCCATTTTACTTTCGTGTATGGAGCTCGTTAACTGCAATGATTCGTTTTAGCCGTTTTATGCTACTCATCGGCTTTTGCATATCGTCTATTATTGCTTACGCAGACGATCGCCCCCTAATTATTCCGACTACGGAGCAATGCACTTTAGAACGCATCGCTAGCGAACCTAAAGCAGCTTTAGAGGACTGTTTAACGTTTGCCCAGCTTGGCTATGCTGACGCACAATTTGTACTGGGTGAATATTGGTACCAAGGTCAATATACGCCACGCGACTATCAACAAGCACTGAAATGGTTTGAACAAGCCTCAGTACAAGGTCACGCCACGGCTCAATTACGTTTAGGCACAATGTTTTATAGTGGCGAAGGGGTAACAGCAAATAGCATTCAAGCCTATATCGTTTTCAAAATGTCAGCGATTAACGGTTCAGACGAAGCTATAGACAGTGCCGACCGAGTTGCCGCACAGATGCAGCACAGTGAACTGGAAATCGCTAATCAAGTACTGGCGCAAATTTTCCGCAGTTACTTGCTTGAGTTAAGCAGTGATTCTTATATCCAATAAACACAACCCATATTGAGTTCTATGACCTAGCCTTGCCAGTGTTTGCGTGCCACCGCATAAGCATTGTGTAAAGCGCGCGTCTGTTCAGTTCCAGCTTGCAGTTGCGCAAGGGTTGCACCCGCTCCCATCAATTTATCGGGATGATAGGTGCTGACTTGTCGCCGATACGCTTTTTTAACCTGCGCCCACGTATCTGCACGAGTGACCCCTAACAACTTTAAAGCAGCATCAAGCTCATTGTGCTCTGCTCTTGGACGTAAGTGTCCACGCATGGATTGTGCTTCAATGCGCGCAAAGGTTTGCTCTGAGCAGTCCAACCAACTTGCACATTGTTGTAAAATACGTCGCTGCTTGGCGGTTGGCATACCTTGTGCAAGCGCCATCCGCCAGCCTGCCATCAATAAGTTTTCCAGCGACTCAGGCGTTGCGTAATGCTTGCGCAGATTGCTACGCAAATCAGCTAAACGATAATCTTTACCTCGACCGAAAGCAGCAGTAGCGATCTTTTGTGCACCACCAGTTATCTGCAAACGCTGCATCTCAAAACGTGCAGCCTGAATATGTTCAGGGGTTACGCGGCCGGTGCTTTTTGCTAAATGCCCCAACAGCATAAATAAAACCTGCCGCGCACTCAGCTCGGGTTTGCCTCGCCAAGACAAACGATCGCTCAGATCAGCCCAACTGCCGATCGCTAAATGGTGATCAACAATACTGCCAACCACCAAACCTAATAGCGCACCAGGAATATGCGCGACTGCTAACCCCACGAATGCACTAACAATCGTAACTGGCCAAATCATAAGCGTGCAAGCAATGCCTCAACAGCAGCCAAACGTTCTTGCGTACCTACATCAATCCAATGCCCATTAAACTGCTCACCGCTTACACTGTCTTCGCGAATAGCTTGGCGCAATAAAGGTGCCAATCTAAAAGCACCTCCCGCGCAGTCAGCAAATAATTGTGGATGTAAAACAGCAATTCCGCTGTAGGTTAAGCTGTCTGACGCGTCCGGCAATGTCACACGGCTCTGCTGTAAAGAGAAGTCTCCTTCAGAGTTATGCTCAGGATTAGCTATTAACACCAAATGCGCTAGGCCATCTAATGGCTTACGCAGCTCGGAAAAATCATAATCCGTCCAAATATCACCATTAATCACAACAAAAGGCTTATCGCCCAAATACTTAAGTGCTTGAAAGATTCCGCCGCCTGTTTCCAAGGGCTGTGTTTCTCGAGAGTACTTAATACTTAGACCAAACTGAGCACCGTCACCTAAATGCGCTTCAATTTTTTCACCCAGCCAAGCGTGGTTAATAACAACCTCACGAAACCCGGCATAGTTTATCTCACTGCTGAAAACTGGCTAAAAGTTGCGCTAAAGGAGCCAGCGCAGGTTGGCGTTCAATCACGTGCTGTAAATAGTTAAAAAAGCGCGGCACATCGGCAAGGTAACGTGGTTTGCCGTCTCGATGACAAATTCGGGAAAAGATACCAATCACTTTAAGATGACGCTGTACGCCCATTAGATCACAGTCATACTGGAACTCTGCAAAGGTCTCAGGTACAGCGATACCATTGGCACGAGCTTTGTCCCAATATTGCTGCAACCATTGCTGTACCCGCTGTTCTGGCCAGCTAATAAAGGCATCTTTAAATAGGCTGGTAATGTCATAAGTTACTGGACCATGCACTGCATCCTGGAAATCCAATACGCCTGGATTTGGCGTACTAAGCATCAAGTTGCGCGGCATATAATCGCGATGGACAAACACTTGCGATTGCTTAAGAGCGTTTTCCACTAAGACATCACAGGCCTGTTGCCACAAGTACGCTTGCTGTTCAGTAAAGGTAATACCCAGCTCATGCTGCACATACCAGTCTGGAAACAGCTGCAACTCACGACGCAATAAAGCATCATCATAAGCTGGTAACTGTGCATCCTGCGCAGAAATCTTCTGTATGGTGATTAATGCATCAATGGCCAGACTAAACAGCTCATCGGCATTCTCTTCATTGAGTATTTCCAACCATGTCTGCTGACCCAGGTCCGATAGCACCAAAAAACCACGCTGCAAATCTTGCGCCCATACTTTAGGCACATGCAAACCACCTTTAACGAGAAAATCTGCTACTTTCACAAAGGGCCGGCAATCTTCTGCAGGTGGTGGCGCATCCATCAGTACTAAGCCTACTGTATCCGACTGCCAGCGGAAGTAACGCCGAAAACTTGCATCGCTGCTGGATGGTTGTAGGTGATCTACGGTAGTCTGTGTTAAGCCTGCTTGCTGAGCAATATATGGTAACTGCTCGGTAAACCAGTGCGTTAACTCTTGTAAACGGCTATCGTCTACACTTATATCTTGATTCGGCATGGTAATTCTCCAACGGTGCTAGCCGTTCTGTAGGGCATGCTTTATTATCGCTGATCTTTTCCAGCCCTTCGAGAGGCATGCTGGGTATTGTATTTTACTAACCAAGCGCATGCGGGAAGCACGGACACACACTATGGCAGTTAAATATATTTATCGTAAAAATCTCCCTGTACTGGCAGCTGGGGCATTCTGCATCTTACAGCCTTTGCTCGGCAGCAGTATCGCTGCAGCGCAACAGGTTGACTGTAAAGCAGATGCCAGCGGTGGTTGGTCATGTTCTCCACAAGACAATCAACAAACATTACCACCAAGTCCAGAAAGCACAAATGCAGCCAGCGACAGTCGCGGCCAAGGCTTAACTGAGCGCAGCGTAGATTACAATCATTTGGACTGGGTTCCGCGTGATCAGCTCACTGAAAAGCAACTCGCTGAAGTCGGACCTTATTGCAGCGGAGGCTATATTGAACCAAGCCGCTCCGGTATGGACGATACAACAGCTTTTAAAGATGCACCTTTATATATTAGTGCAGGTGCAACACGCTATGAGCAAAGCTCTGAAATTGCCAAAGTAGCTGGCGATGTAGTGATGCGCCAGGGAAGTTTGCAACTCGAAGCAGATGAAGCCAATTTATACCAACAAGATAATATTGGTGAGTTTAAAGGCAATGTTCGCATCCGTGACCGCAATACATTGATGGTCGGTGACCGTGCTGAGCTGGAACTCGATAGCGGTGCTGCTAAAGTTGAAAACGCCGAATATGTGATGCACACCGGTAATGTTCGTGGTAGTGCGCAATATGTTAGACGTAATGAAGATGCGATTATTCGCCTTAAAGACGGTACCTATACCAGCTGTGAACCTGGCAACAATGCTTGGCATTTGAAGGGTAATAACGTCACCCTCAACCCCAACACTGGCTTTGGTACTGCAACCAACGTGACTCTACGGGTGAAAAACATACCGGTTTTCTACACCCCTTATATCCAATTTCCGATTGACGATCGTCGACAGTCAGGCTTTTTACCACCGAGCATCAGCTACAGTAACCGCAAAGGTTTGGATTTAACCACGCCCTACTACTTCAACCTTGCACCGAATTTTGATGCGACGCTATACCCCAACTATATGAGTAAACGCGGTTTGCTCACAGAAGGTGAGTTCCGCTACTTGGGTAAAAAGAGCGAAACACGCGTCGGTGGTGCTTGGCTGAATGACAGCGAAGATGAGCGTAAAAAGCAGTCCGAATATAAGAAAGATCGCTGGATGTACACCTTGCAACATGAGCAAGGCTTTAACACACGCCTATTAGGCGCAATTGATTACACCGATGTTAGTGACCCGTACTACTTCCAAGATTTACGCAGTAATGTTGTTACTGGTTCGAATGAAGTGCTGGATCAAAAAGCCAATCTAACTTGGCGCGGCGATAGCTACTCAGCCATGCTGGGCGTGCATGCCTATGAATTAGCCAATATCACCGATATCACTCCTTACGATCGCTTACCGCAATTCTCTCTTGCTGGAGCATTGCCTTACCAGCCAGCAGGTCTACAAATGACCTATAAAACTGAGTGGACCCGCTTTGATCGCTCGCTTAGAAAAGGTGAGTATCGTGACAAAGACGGTGAGACAGAACCATGGAGAGATTTAGGGCTTAGAGGTTTAGACCGCGCCAATGGTGATCGTCTGCATATTGAGCCAGCAATTAGCTTGCCTATGAGCTGGAGCTGGGGCTTTCTTGAACCATCGATTAAGTATGCTTATACACGTTACGACCTAAGCTTAGATAGCCGCGGTAAAGACACGCTAGGAGCTAATAGGAAATTCAACAGCAGTCCAGATCGTAACGTCGGCATCTACAGCATTGATAGTGGCTTGTACTTTGACCGTGATACTCAGATGTTTGGTAAATCCTATCGTCAAACATTAGAGCCGCGCTTGTTCTATCTCTATGTACCCAACGAAGATCAGTCTGATCTACCATTATTTGATACCAGCGAAGTGCAGTTCAGCTATGCCAGTCTGTTCCGCGATAACCGCTTTAGTGGCCATGACCGTATTGGTGATACCAACCAGGTATCTCTAGGTCTCACCAACCGTTGGTTAGAAAGTGATGGTTTTGAACGTCAACGCCTCAGTGTTGGTCAAGCCTATTACTTCTCAGATCGTAAGGTTTTACTGTCTGGCACTGAATATAAAAAAGTTGACGCCAACACCAGCTCACGCTCACCCTATGCTTTGGACTATATGTTCCGCTTCAATCGTGATTGGCGTGTCAATGCAGACTTTATGTGGGATCCTGATACACACCGCACCCGCTCTGGTAGCGCTATGTTCCACTACCAGCCGCAGGATGATTTAAATAAAATTGTTAACTTCGGTTACCGTTACCGTAATGATAGCAATCACTACAATTACGACACCGGGCGCTGGGAAACCGGCAGCGCCGACTACACAGACTCAAGCGGAAAAGTTTATAAAGACTTCTACAAAATTGAACAAACTGATACGTCATTTATGTGGCCAGTGGCATCCCACTGGAACGTTATTGGCCGTTGGCAGTACGACTACAACCGCAGCAGCACACTGGAAGCCTTTGGTGGTTTTGAGTACGACAGCTGCTGCTGGAAACTACGCTTAATCAACCGTTACTGGGTTGATTATGATGAGCGTAATATGCGGCCACAAGATAACCGTCAAGGCGATCACGGGGTATTCCTACAGATCGTCTTAAAAGGGTTAGGTGGTGTAACCGGTAACAAAGTAGAGACATTCCTCGATGAAGGCATCCAAGGCTACCGTGAACGTGAAAACAATGTTTATTAAACCTCTATCCGCGTTAATCCTGACCGGCAGCTTGCTGGTCGGTAACGCATACGCAGCCGAGCAACCGCTCGATCGTGTGGCAGCCATCGTAGATAACGATATTGTCATGCAAAGCCAATACCAAGCGCGTCTCAAAGAAGTGCAAGAAGCCATCAGCAAGCGCAGCGCAGAACAGCCTTCTGAAGAGGTATTACGCCAGCAAGTCATGGAACGCCTCATTCTTGACGCTATTCAACTGCAAATTGCTGAACGCTCAGGTATTCAAGTCTCCGACGAAGAGCTTGCTGAATCCATGGCAACCATCGCAGAGCGTAATGGTTTAACCCAAAGCGAATTTGAAAAAGCGTTATCCGCTGACGGCTTAACCTTAGAAGATGCACGAGAGCAGATTCGTCAAGAAATGATTATCAGCCGTGTGCGTCAATACCGTGTAGCGGAACGCATTCAAGTCACCGATCAAGAAGTACAAAATTTCTTAAATTCTGACTTAGGCAAAATGCAATTAGCCGAAGAGTTCGAACTGGCAAATATTATGATTCCTTTGCCTGACGCAGCGACCAGTGAAGAATTAGCTCAAGCAGAAGAAACTGTCACCACTATCGTTGAGCAATTGGAACAAGGCGGTGACTTCTCACAACTGGCAATGGCCTATTCTGCAAGTGAAAATGCGCTGGAAGGCGGTGATATGGGCTGGCGTAATGCCGCACAAATGCCACCACCGTTTGACCGCATGCTCAGTACGATGCAAGTTGGCCAGATCACCCCACCAACACGCACTGCAGGCGGCATCATTATGATCAAGCTGTTAGACAAGCGTGGTGACGAGGTGATGTACCGTGATGAAGTTCACGTACGCCATATCCTTCTTAAACCCAGTGAGATTCGTAGCCCCGAAGCCACGCGCAAATTGGCGGCACGCCTCTACGAGCGCTTACGCAACGGTGAAGATTTTGCCGAACTGGCTAAGCAGTTCTCTGAAGACCCCGGCTCTGCGCTTAACGGCGGTGATTTAGACTGGGTTGACCCCAACTCTTTAGCACCGGCTTTCCGCGAAGAGATGGCGCGTACCGCCACGGGTGAGATGTCCGCTCCTTTTGAAAGCCAGTTTGGCTGGCACGTGCTCCAAGTGATCGACCGCCGCAGTACCGATAGCAGCGCGCAAGTGCGCGAGCAACAAGCAACCAACCTACTTCGCAACCGTAAGTATGATGAAGAATTGCAAACGTGGTTACGCCAAATTCGTGACGAAGCCTATGTGGAGATTAAAGACTTATGACTTTGCGCTTTGCTTTAACACCTGGTGAGCCAGCCGGTATCGGCCCCGATCTATGCTTAATGTTGGCGCATGAAGTGCAGCCTTATCCGGTGATTGCCATTACCAGCCGCCAGTTACTCAGTGAGCGCGCGGCCCAGCTGGACTTAAATGTTCAGCTGATTGATGTGCAGCCCGACGCATGGCCTGATACACCAGCGCCAGCAGATAGCTTATATGTCTGGGACACACCACTCTATGAGCCTGTCGTCGCCGGACAACTCAATTCAGCCAAT
>CAJDWM010000015.1_pt1 | contig 15968 bp, 14 predicted proteins | sample 7391611 | NCBI WGS metagenome assembly CAJDWM01 (sample SAMEA7055739, study PRJEB34461) | soil metagenome | biome: terrestrial ecosystem; feature: Peninsula; material: soil | place: Antarctica | collected 2016 | reverse complement strand
TCTGGACCAAAAATAAAAGCATCGCCGTCTCTGTATTCTACATCTGCATAGCTGTGTGGGCTTTTAGTAGTAAAGGCAAATAAGCGTGGTTGCTGTAAAGCCTCTAAGCACTCGTTTAAATTGGCATAGCGTTCTACATGGGCAAATTCTTGGTAATCGAGTCCTGCACGGCGTAAACGCTTATCGTCAAACACAAAACCTAATGGCTCAATTAAATGTAAGCTGCAGCCGACATTCGCGCACAAACGAATAATATTGCCGGTATTGGGTGGGATTTCCGGCTCAAAAAGGATGACGTGGAACATGCTTGATCCTGACAATAAAATAGAAAGCAATTCTACATGGGAATCTTTGTTTGCGAGACACAGCTTGTCTAAGTTTTTAAACTTTCGTGTTGGCAGTTTGGCTGCGGATTTTATTAATGGCCAAGCAACAGTCTTGCTACTAATGCTTGGCTAAGGCTTTATAATGACTGCAATTTAACGAGGAGCAGAGCATGGCGAACCTTATACTTGAACAGTTGACCGCAGAAATTCAGGCCAATGTGCGTAGAGCATTGGCGGAAGATGTGGGGTCAGGCGATATTACCGCACAACTCATCCCCGCTGAGCAATATGCTAGCGCACGGGTGATTACCCGCGAAGCCGCAGTGATCAGCGGTGTAGCTTGGGTCAATGAAGTGTTTCGTCAGGTGGATAGTAGCGTAGAAGTGCGCTGGTTAGTTGCTGATGGACAGCGTGTGCAAGCCAATGCTGTGCTGTTTGAGCTGGAAGGCAAAGCACGATCCTTGTTGACCGGTGAACGTGCCGCGTTAAACTTCTTACAGTGCTTATCGGCTGTGGCTACGCGTTGTCAGTACTTTGCCGATATGGTTGCGGAGACTGCAGTCAAGCTGCTGGATACGCGCAAAACCTTGCCGGGTTTACGTCTTGCACAAAAGTACGCAGTGACCTGTGGCGGTTGCCATAACCATCGCTTGGGTTTGTATGATGCGTTTTTAATTAAAGAAAATCATATTGCTGCTTGTGGTGGTGTTGCTGCCACTGTGGAGGCTGCGCACCGTATTGCTCCAGGCAAACCGGTTGAAGTTGAGGTGGAAAACCTTGATGAGCTGCGAGAAGCGCTGGCTGCGGGTGCTGATATTATTATGCTGGATGAGCTGAGCTTAGAAGATATGCGTACTGCGGTGGAGCTCAATGCATCACAAGCGAAGCTGGAAGCATCCGGTAACGTGAATGAGCAGACAATTCGCGCTATTGCAGAAACGGGTGTGGATTATATTTCGTTGGGTACTTTGACCAAAGATGTTAAAGCGGTCGATTTATCCATGCGCTTAAGCCTGTAAAAATAAGCGCTATAGAACACAGTGCTAAATGGCTGACTGCGAAGAGTGCAGTCAGCCTAAAGGGTTAGCGACGACGTAGGTTGGCTTCGATTTCTTTATCCAAATCTGGCGGTAAAAAATCGCTGTCAGGATTGTAGTTTGGGTTTAAATACATCGATAACGCTTGTAAATTATCTGGGCTGAGTGTGCCAGCAGTTTGCTGCAAACGTAAATTATTTAAAATGTAGTCATAGCGGGCATTGTTGTAGTTGCGCACTGCTGCATATAGGATGCGCTGTGCATCGAGCACGTCAACAATATTACGCGTACCAACCTCGTAACCAATTTCCGTAGCTTCTACAGCACTTTGGCTTGAAATAATTGCTTGCTTAAGCGCCTGTACTTGTTCCACATCGGTATTCACCGCACGATAGAAGTTACGCGTATCTTGCACAATAGTGCGGCGCAAACTTTCACGCAGTTGTTGGGTTTGATCTAAACGGTACACGCCTTCACGCACTTGCGAGCTGGTCATGCCGCCGGTGTACAGTGGAATATTCAGTTGTAAACCAATGCTGCTTTGTTCAGCTTTGCCGTTGTACCTAGGCATGTCCAACCCAGGTAGGTTCATTCCGCCATTTACAAAACCCATGCCGTCATTGTCGCCTTTTTGGTACTGGGCGATGGCATCTACTGTAGGTGCGTGGCCAGATTTGCGTTGTTTAACGTTGTCTTGTGCGGCTTCTACGGCATAGTTAATCGCTTGTAAGCTAAGGTTCTGTTGGGTTGCCGTATTAACCCAAGCAGTTGCATCATTTGGAGTTGGCGCAAGAATAGGCAGGCTGTGCTTAACCCCTTCTAGCGCTGCTAAATCAACATTAGTCAGGGTGATAACAGCTTGAAAAGCATCGCTCACCATGCGCTCTGCGACCATGCGGTTAGCGCGTGCGGCATCATAGGCTGCTTGAGCTTGTAAAACATCAGTTTTATCTGATAAACCGACATCAAAACGTTCGCTGGCCAGATCGAATTGGCGCTTAAATGCTGACTCTTCGGCACTGCTGGCAGCGAGATTATCTTGTGCGCGTAAGACAGCGAAATACACCTCAGAGCTTTGCAGAATCAGGCCTTGCTCAATTGCAGACAGCTCTAGTGCTGATTGTTCATTAGTTGCTTGTGCAGCTTGTAATTGATACCAACGGTCTAAGCGAAACAGCGGTTGACTTAAGCTGGCTTGATAAACTAAGGCGCTGCGTGATGTGGTTTGAGAGGAACGACCCGAAATATCAACTTTGCTACGGCTATCTGTATTGCTGGCGCCAGCGCCTATTTGTGGCAGCAGCCCAGAACGCGCTTGCGGTACTCGTTCACTTTGCGCTTGGTAGTCAGCATGTGCTGCGGCTAAGTCTGCGTTGTTATCAACTGCGAGTTGGTAGACATCAAGCAGGTTAACTTTGTTTTGGGTGAGAGGTGCCGCATAGGCTGCCGATCCCAAAACTGTAGCTATAACAAAAGTAAGCGACACTATGCGCATTATGAATATCCTAAGGTTTTGCAAAGAGAAATCTGCTTAAGGCTACGGCCGATCATTAAGACGGTCAAGCATGCCCTAACATTGTGTAAGACTCTGTGCAGTTTAGCATTTAGTCGAGTGCTCTTGCAGCCCAAGTACCAGCAATGCTAGTGTGAAGATTCTTGTCGGGGTGCTCTGAATAGAGCTGAGATCGGTTAAGCCGGATCCCGTTGAACCTGATCGAGTTAATACTCGCGTAGGAAACAAGATAAGTTTACCGCAAGGTAGGCCTGCCTTTGTTCGCTGGTTCCCCGACACTTTTAATTGTGTTTTTTGGAGAACCAACAAAAATGAATAACAACCCTCTATCACTTCATCTTAGTGATATTGCTCAAGTCGATGAGCAGTCAATCCAGCCTTTTCCCAATTCCCGAAAAATTTATGTTGAGGGTTCGCGTCCTGATATTCTCGTACCTATGCGCGAAATCAGCCTCACTTCTACAGAAACTGATGAAGGTATTGAAGACAATACGCCGGTTTTTGTTTATGACACTTCAGGGCCTTATACCGATCCCAGCGTAAATATTGATGTGCGCCAAGGTTTGGCAGATGTACGCAGTCCTTGGATTGAAGAACGTGCTGATACAGAAATTCTTAATGGTTTAAGTTCCAGCTTTGGTCAAGAACGCTTAGATGACTCAGAGTTGAGCGCAATGCGTTTTGCTTCCATTCGTAATCCTCGTCGCGCCAAATCAGGTAAAAACGTCACGCAAATGCATTATGCGCGCCAAGGCATTATTACCCCTGAAATGGAATTTGTGGCGATTCGTGAGAATCTGAAACTTGAAAAAGCCCGCGAAGTCGGCTTGTTGGATAGCCAACATCAAGGACAAAGCTTTGGTGCCAGCATTCCTCAAGAAATCACGCCCGAGTTTGTCCGCTCAGAAATTGCTCGTGGCCGTGCGATTCTGCCTGCCAATATTAACCACACTGAATTAGAACCGATGATTTTAGGCCGTAACTTCTTAGTGAAAATTAACGGCAATATTGGTAACAGTGCGCTGGGCTCGTCCATTGAAGAAGAAGTTGCCAAGCTGACTTGGGGTATTCGTTGGGGTTCAGACACCATTATGGATCTATCCACCGGTAAAAATATCCATGAAACCCGTGAGTGGATTATCCGTAATTCACCCGTTCCGGTTGGCACCGTACCGATTTACCAAGCGTTAGAAAAAGTGAATGGTATTGCTGAAGACCTCACGTGGGAGTTATTTCGCGACACCTTGATTGAGCAAGCCGAGCAGGGCGTTGACTACTTTACAATTCACGCCGGTGTACTGCTGCGCTATGTGCCGCTGACTGCTAAGCGCGTGACAGGTATTGTGTCGCGTGGTGGTTCAATCATGGCGAAGTGGTGTTTAGCGCATCACCAAGAAAACTTTCTTTACACGCGCTTTGAAGATATCTGCGAAATCATGAAGACCTATGATGTCAGCTTCTCTTTAGGTGATGGTTTGCGTCCAGGTTCTGTTGCGGATGCCAATGATGCTGCGCAATTTGCTGAGCTAGAAACCTTGGGCGAGCTGACCAAAATTGCTTGGAAACATGATGTGCAGTGCTTTATTGAAGGACCAGGTCATGTACCGATGCATATGATTAAAGAAAATATGGACAAGCAGCTTGAATGCTGTGATGAAGCACCGTTCTACACGCTGGGCCCATTAACCACCGATATTGCCCCGGGTTACGATCATATTACCTCAGGTATTGGTGCGGCGATGATTGCTTGGTACGGCTGCGCGATGCTTTGTTATGTGACGCCAAAAGAGCATTTAGGTTTGCCCAATAAGGATGATGTGAAAACTGGGATTATCACCTATAAGATTGCCGCGCATGCTGCGGATTTGGCTAAAGGCCATCCCGGTGCACAGATTCGTGATGATGCGTTAAGTAAGGCGCGTTTTGAATTCCGCTGGGAAGATCAGTTTAACTTAGCTCTTGATCCTGATACGGCACGTTCTTTCCATGATGAAACCTTGCCCAAGGAGTCAGCGAAAGTGGCGCATTTCTGTTCCATGTGCGGACCTAAATTCTGCTCAATGAAAATCACTCAAGAAGTACGTCAGTACGCCAAAGAAAACGGCTTAACCGATGAGCAGAAAGCCATCGAAGCAGGTTTTAAAGCGCAATCTGATCGTTTCCGTGAAGAAGGTTCGATTATCTATAAGCAGGTTTAAACACTTAAGTGGTATAAAAGGCGGTCTTATTGGCCGCTTTTTTATGGGAGATATAAATGACTGACCGAGCAATGACGCGTGAAGAGGATGTTGTGGTTGAGCAACGCGAACGCTGTTTTCAAGGGTTTTACCGCTTAGATCGGATTGATTTAAAACATCGCTTATTTGCCGGAACGATGGGGCCAACCATCAGCCGTGAGCTTTTTGTTCGTCCCGATGCAGTGTGTGTACTGCCTTATGATCCGCAAACCGATTCGGTCGTTTTGGTCGAACAGTTTCGTGTCGGCGCTTTGGATAAAAGTCCCGAACCTTGGCTGTTGGAAATTGTTGCCGGATTGATTGATACCGATGAACAGCCGCAAGAAGTGGCGCGTCGCGAAGCCCGCGAGGAAGCTGATTTAGAGCTGCATGAATTATTGCCAGTGATGACGTATTACCCATCACCCGGTGGCTCCGACGAGCGCGTATATTTATATGTTGGGCGTTGCTCGACAGAGGGTGTTGGTGGTGTATTTGGTGTAGAAGAAGAGGGCGAAGATATTCGCGTGCATGTTTGGCCATTAGATGCTGCGTTAAAGGCAGTACAAGATGGGCGTATTGATAATGCCGCCAGTATCATTGCTTTACAGTGGCTGGCATTAAACAAGCAGCAAGTACGAGCGGACTGGTTGACGCTTTAAACCATCCTTGGCTACGTCGAGCACGACCTAGCCAAGGCTGTCTTGTGTTTACAAGCCAGGTAAACGCTGGCGAATTTGGCTAATTAGATTATCCATCGTTGCCGCGTCATGTGTGTCCACGCGGTAGCTTTGTGCGATCTCAGTAGCGCTAAGCGGCTCTAGATTTTCACGTTGTGCCAAGATCACATCAGCGGTGGCATCAGATGGATCTAACCCTTCTGCTTGACGCTGTTTCAGCCACGTTGCAACCACTTCATCTGGCGCTTGGCAATCGAGGATCAAGAATGGAGTGCCGGTGCTTTCAGCAATCAGCCAAGCATCATTACGTTGTTCGCTTTTTAAATACGTCGCATCAATCACTACCGGGAAGCCCGCTTGTAAGGCGTCAGCAGCTAATGCATGTAACCGTTGGTAGGTTGCGGCGCTGGCGTTAGGGTTGTAAATACCACCGCCGAGCGTGTTTTGTTGATCACTATCTTGTTCGCCGAATAAGCGCTTGCGCTCAAAGTCAGAACGAAAACGTAATGCTCCTAAGGCTTCTACTAAACGCATGGCTACAGAACTTTTGCCTACGGCAGAAATACCATGAGTAATAGCTAATAAGCGTGATGGGATTGCGCAGTAGCTTTCGGCTAGATTGGCATAACTGCGGTATTGACGAACAATAACCGCGCGCTGCACCGGATCAGATTCTTGTTCAAGACGGAACAAGTTCACTTTACCGCGAACCATTGCGCGATAGGCCTTGTAGAAGTTGATCAGCTGCATGGCCTGATAGTCTCCAGTCAGCTCTAACCATGCATTAACAAAGCGACGTGCTAAAGGTTTTAAACCGCGGTCTTCTAAGTCCATAGCGAGGAAAGCTGCATCTGAAGCGACATCAATTAAACGGAAAGCCTCATTAAATTCAATGCAGTCAAACAACACCACTTCATCGTCGAGCATGGTTGCGTTGCCGAGGTGAATATCACCATGGCACTCACGAATTGAACCATTGTGACGACGTTGCTCTAATAGGGGGAGTAAACGGGTGAAACTGTCTTCAGTCCAAGCCTCGAGTGCATCCAACTGTTGTAAGTCAGCTGGCTCGCTGAGTAATGGACGGATTTGCTCAAAATTTTGTCTGATTGGTGCCATAATTGCGTGTGGATCACCGAGCGGATGTTCGGCGGGTACGCGAGGTGCTTCATCGTGGAAACGAGCAATTTGTTTGGCAAGCGCATCAATATGCGTCTCACAGAGCTCTCCGCGTTTTTGCATATCGCCTAATAATTGAGTTTGCGGGAACTGACGCATTTTAACTGCGTACTCAATTATCGGGCCGCCACCATCCAGTTGTGGTGCATCGATTGAACCCGTGATTGGCACCACTTCAAGGTAGAGGCCATCGGTTAAACGTTGGTTGAGACGTACTTCTTCGCTGCAGAAATGCTTGCGGGCGTTAACATCAGTAAAATCTAAAAAGCCAAAGTTAACTGCTTTTTTGATTTTGTAAGCATAAGGTCCGGTTAGGATAACCCAAGAAATATGTGTTTCGATGACCTGGAAATCTTCGACTGGATGCGGAAAGATCGCAGGGTTTTGTAGGGCGGCAATCAGGGCTTGAGTCACAGATGATCCTTGAAGTAATAAAATGAATGCATGCATTATGGCAACTGTGGGCAGCTGTGCAAACTATATCAACATGCATTTTGAACTGAAACAAAATAGGTATAATTAGTAGCATGACTCAAAAACGAAATTCTAGGCCAGCTAAAAAGTCCGCAAAGCAGCGTAAAGCAAGAGCTTCAGGCCGTTGGCTTGGCTTGTTTATTAAGCTTTCTATTGTTGCTGTTGTGCTATTTGCCGGCCTCCTTATTTATCTTGATGCTGTTGTTCAAGAAAAGTTTTCCGGTAAACGTTGGACTGTTCCCGCTAAAGTATATGCACGACCTTTAGAGCTGTTCGCGGGGCAAAAGCTGAATAAACAAGACTTTCTTACTGAGCTAAATGCTTTGGGTTATCGCAATGAGCGCTCGGCAAATAGTCCCGGAGCGGTATCAGTGAACAGTAATACCGTGGATCTGCATACACGTGGTTTTCAGTTTTATGAGGGACCTGAGCCTGCGCAAGCACTGCGAGTGCGTTTCTCTGGTGGTAGCGTAGCGAGTCTAGCGCGTACTGACGGTAACCCTTTAGCTGTAGCACGCCTTGAGCCTTTGCTTGTGGGTGGGTTATATCCCGCGCATCAAGAGGACCGTATTTTAGTTCGTTTGGAGCAAGTGCCGTGGTGAAAAATTTCTTCCTTACCAATGAGCGTACTTTAACTCGTAAAGCCACTGAAGCCTTGATGTCATTGCTTATTGAGTTGCATTACAGCAAGCAAGATATTTTAGAAGCTTATCTTAATGAGGTGTTCTTAGGTCAAGATGGACGACGTGCGGTGCATGGTTTTGGCTTGGCCAGTCAGTATTTCTTTAGCCAGCCATTGGCTGAATTGAAGCTCCATCAAGTTGCTTTATTAGTTGGCATGGTGAAAGGACCGTCTTATTACAATCCGCGCCGCCAACCTGAGCGCGCTCTTGAACGTCGTAACTTGGTTATTGATTTATTAGTTGAACAGGGAGTGGTTGATGTAAAGCAAGCCGAGCAGGCTAAAGAGAAACCACTTGGTGTGACTAAGCGCGGTACCCTTGCCAATACCACATATCCAGGCTTTCTTGATTTGGTAAAACGTCAATTGCGTGAAGATTACCGTGATGAAGACTTAACTGAAGAAGGCTTGCGCATTTTTACCAGTTTTGACCCAATTTTGCAGCGCAAAGCAGAAGAGTCGCAGGCACAAACCTATAAGCAGTTGACCGGACGTAAAGGTATCGATGAAGTTGAGTCGGCAATGGTGGTGAGTAATCCCGAAACGGGTGAAGTATTAGCGCTGCTCGGCAGTCGTTTACCACGTTATGCCGGTTTTAACCGTGCCTTGGATGCGGTTCGTCCGATTGGTTCGTTGGTTAAACCTGCGGTGTATTTAACCGCCTTGGAGCAGCCTCGGCAGTATACTTTGACTCACTATATTCAAGATGCGAAATTCTCAGTGAAAAGTAAAAGCGGTAAGGTCTGGACACCACAGAACTATGATCGTAAAGAACACGGCACGGTTTTTTTATATCAAGGCTTGGCGCAGTCGTATAACTTAGCGACCGCTAAACTTGGCTTGGAAATGGGTGTGCCGCGCGTTTTGAAAACAGTGCGAAAGCTGGGTGTCAAACGTGATTGGCCTGCTTACCCATCCATGTTGTTGGGTGCGGGTAGTCTCAGCCCGATAGAAGTTGCTGATATGTACCAGACCATTGCCAATGGTGGCTTTAATACACCGTTGCGTGCTATTCGTAATGTGCTCACCGCAGAGGGTGATCCATTGGGGCGTTATCCGTATAGTGTGGAGCAACGTTTTGACGCTGGCGCGATTTATTTGACCCAAGAGGCAATGCGCCGCGTAATGACCGAAGGTACTGGACGCTCAGTCTATAATCGCGTGCCGTCATCGGTGATTTTGGCTGGTAAAACAGGTACCAGTAATGACTTGCGAGATAGTTGGTTTGCTGGCTTTGGCCAAGACTTGTTAGCGGTAGTGTGGATGGGGCGTGATGATAATGGTCAAACACCACTTACGGGTGCCACAGGTGCTTTGCAAGTGTGGGCGAACTTTATGCAGAAAGCCGAGCCGCGCTCTTTGAATATGTCACCACCCAGTAATATTATTATGGCCTGGATTGATGGTTATTCCGGTTCAGGTAGTGCTAAAGGCTGCCCAGGTGCTGTACAAATGCCTTATATTCGTGGCAGTCAGCCGTTGCCTGGAGCGTCTTGCGATAAACCTGCAGAGAAACCCGCAGCGAAACCTACAGTAGCACCAGTGCCTGCTGAATCAGTCAAAGGCTGGATTCGCAGTTGGTTAAATTAATTTGTATGAGGACTTAACGTGAGTAAACAGGCAATCGCTTTAATAGCACTGGCAGTTGTGCTGACGGGTTGTACAGGTACGCAACATAGCGCAATACCTGTTGTTGATAGTGGCAGTCCTATTACTCCGGGCGTCATGCGTGACAATCGAGAGCGACAGACAAACATCCCGAGCCAAGCAAGCAACACAGCTGCAATAGCCGATGAAGAAAGTGAAGCAGTGCAAACGTTTGCAGTCCCTAATGCGCCAATTGGTGGTATTAAAATTTACAACTCAGCAAATGAGAAAAAGGCTGTAAACACTGTTAAAAAGGAGCGTACAGCGCCTGCTGCACCTATCGGTGGCCAAGCGCGCCTTGCTGCAGACGAACAGCTTGATGGTCCTGTATTAGCACTGTTAACTACAGCTAAGCAGCAGCAGACAGGTGGTGACTTTAATGGTGCTGCATCAAGCTTAGAGCGTGCGCAGCGTATTGCACCACGTGAGCCGCAAGTACTGTACCGTTTGGCAGAAGTTCGTTTAGAACAAGGCGATGCAGCGCAGGCTGAACAGCTGGCGCAACAAGGCCTTCGATACAGTGATGGGCGTCCAACATTACAAGCAGGTTTGTGGGATTTGATTGCTCGGGCTCGAGCACAGCAAGGTGATACTGCAGGTGCACAAGAAGCACAGCGTCGTGCAAGGGTTAATTTATAATGGCTGCAGAATCGAAACTTCGTTTACTCACATTGTTTGCTGAACTCGAAGAAGAATTGCGGCAACTGGGTTGGTGGCAGCAACAAGCACCGAGCGCAGAAGCTTTGCAAAGCCAGCAGCCATTTTGTGTCGATACATTAGAATTTGCCCAGTGGCTGCAGTGGTTGTTTATTCCGCGGATGCAAAAAATTTTGGTGGCCGGTCATGCCGTACCAAGTAAGTGCGCAATTTCTGAAATGGCTGAGGTTGTCTATCGAGAGCAACCTATTCAAGTAGCAAACTTGCTAAGTTGTTTGAAAAATATAGATGCGGCTATTGTGTCCTCACATGCGCTGCACTAACTGCTAGATTTGAGGTGCTGTGTTGGCATGCAGTGTCGAAACAGCGCTTCAATTATCTCTAGCGCTTTTAGTTATACGAGCTTGATGCTCTTTAGCTTTTACTTGTCAGTTATGACTCATCAGTTCGGTGATTATAATTGAGCTGTTTTAGAGTTGAGTAGAATTATAAGCGAAAATTGACATAGTGCCTTTGATTTTAGCTGCTGCTTAGTCATGCTTATTTATATACAATGAAAGTTATTCAGACTTGCTCTAAATTCTCGTGGTTTCTTTGTAAAAGACCTTACTAAGCACCTTGTGGTTGCGCATGGGGCCTATATCTATCTATCATAGTCATTGAATAGCCCAAGAAACGAGGAAATTGTCTCGTAGTGCTTGACTTGCGGCTGCTGAATACGAACAATTCATAGTTGGCTGCAATGTTTACCTCAAAAAGGTACTTACAGCATTAGTTCATGAGGTGCGTACCCGTACCGCCCGCTATACCCGTATCGCGTTACCTCGCGCTGGGTGAGGAATCTTTAGACATTCGGGTTTCTCTATGCTGCTTAATTTGGTAGCAGGGTAGTCGGCAATCACCGTCACCCATGCTGCAAATAACAGCAACCTACAATCAGATTGCCCTTGATGAGGGGCGTTATTCTGGCGTTTTAGAGGTGTTACTGTGGAATTATTATCTGGCGCAGAAATGGTTATTCGCTCTCTGCGCGACGAAGGCGTTAAATATATTTATGGCTACCCAGGTGGGGCCATACTGCATATTTATGATGCATTATTCAAAGAGCCTACTCTTACGCATATTTTAGTGCGTCATGAGCAAGCAGCAACGCATATGGCCGATGGTTATGCGCGTTCGACAGGCAAAGCCGGTGTGGTTTTTGTGACCTCTGGTCCTGGCGCAACGAATGCGATAACAGGTATTGCTACTGCCTTTATGGACTCGATCCCGATGGTTGTTATCTCTGGGCAAGTAGACAGTAATATGGTTGGTACTGATGCTTTCCAAGAAACTGACATGATTGGTATCTCACGTCCTATTGTTAAGCACAGCTTTATTATTAAGCACCCTTCAGAAATTCCTGAAGTGATGAAAAAAGCNTCCCTAAGGATATGACTAATCCGATTGATAAGTTTGAATACAGCTATCCGAAAAAAGCTAAATTACGCTCCTATGCGCCGGCGACTCGCGGTCATTCTGGACAGATTCGCAAAGCAGCAGAAATGTTGCTTGCCGCTAAGCGTCCAGTTGTTTACGCAGGTGGTGGGGTGATTTTAGGTGGTGCCTCCGCACAGCTGACTGAAATGGCTAAATTGCTGAATGTGCCGGTGACCAATACGTTAATGGGTTTGGGTTGTTTCCCTGGAGATGATCGTCAATTCATTGGCATGTTAGGTATGCATGGTAGTTATACAGCTAACTTAGCGATGCATCATTGTGATGTATTGTTGGCAGTTGGTGCGCGTTTTGATGACCGCGTTATTAATGGCGCAGATAAGTTCTGTCCTAATGCGAAAATCATCCATATCGATATTGATCCGGCTTCTATTTCTAAAACGATTAAAGCTGATATTCCTATTGTTGGACCAGTTGATAGCGTATTAGCAGATATGCTTGCTGCGCTAAAAGATATTGGTACCAAGCCAAATGAAGATGTTGTTGCCAGTTGGTGGAAACAAGTTGATGAGTGGCGTGGTAACGGCAAGCTATTTCCGTACGACAGCGGTGATGGCAGCATCATTAAGCCACAAGCGGTTATTGAAACTTTGAGTGAAGTGACTAAAGGCAATGCGTTTGTTACTTCGGATGTTGGTCAGCACCAGATGTTTGCTGCTCAATATTATCGTTTCAATAAACCCAATCGCTGGATCAACTCCGGTGGTTTAGGCACGATGGGCTTTGGTTTTCCTGCTGCGATGGGCGTTAAACTTAGCTTCCCTGACGATGACGTTGCATGTGTAACCGGTGAAGGCAGTATTCAGATGAATATTCAAGAGCTGTCCACCTGCTTGCAATATGATCTACCCGTTAAGATTGTTAACTTGAATAACGGTGCGTTAGGCATGGTTCGCCAATGGCAAGATATGGTCTATAACAGTCGTTATTCACATTCTTATATGGAGTCATTACCTGACTTTGTTAAGTTGGTGGAAGCTTATGGTCATGTTGGTATACGTATTACTGACTTGAAAGATCTCAAGCCAAAAATGGAAGAAGCGTTTGCGATGAAAGATCGCCTCGTATTCTTGGACATTCAAGTTGACACAAGTGAGCACGTATATCCAATGCAGATACGTGATGGTGCGATGCGCGATATGTGGCTCAGCAAAACGGAGCGGACATGATCATGAGACATATCATTTCTTTATTGATGGAAAATGAGCCAGGTGCTTTATCTCGTGTAATCGGCTTGTTCTCTCAGCGTAACTACAACATTGAAAGCCTGACGGTTGCGGCGACTGAGGATCCAACCTTGTCGCGCTTAACCCTAACAACTGCTGGTAAGCAAGAAGTGATTGAGCAAATCACAAAAAACCTAAATAAATTGGTTGAAGTTGTTAAATTGGTTGATCTGTCAGAAAGTGCACATATTGAGCGTGAGCTCATGCTGGTTAAAGTAAAAGCCAGTGGTGCTCAGCGTGCAGAAATTAAGCGCACTGCTGATATTTTTAGAGGTCAGATTGTCGATGTATCACCGAGTCTTTATACCGTGCAACTAACAGGTACAACCGATAAACTGGATAGCTTTATTCAGGCTATTGGACCTGCTTCTATTTTAGAAGTTGTGCGTAGCGGTGTAACAGGTATTGCACGTGGCGATAAAGTTTTAAGCCTTTGAATTAATCATGAAGGGCACGGGCTCTTCAATATTAGGAGAATTTTATGAAAGTTTACTACGATAAAGACTGTGATTTATCCATTATCAAAGGCAAAAAAGTAGCCGTTATCGGTTACGGCTCACAAGGTCATGCACATGCATGCAACCTGAAAGATTCAGGCGTTGATGTAACTGTTGGTTTACGTACCGGTTCTTCTTCGATTGCTAAAGCAGAAGCACACGGTTTAAAAGTTGCTGATGTTGCTACTGCAGTTAAAGCAGCTGATGTAGTAATGGTTCTGACTCCTGATGAGTTCCAAGGTCAGTTGTACACAGAAGAATTAGAACCAAACCTGAAAAAAGGCGCAACTCTTGCTTTTGCTCACGGTTTCTCAGTGCACTATAACCAAGTTACACCACGTGCTGATCTAGACGTTATTATGATCGCGCCAAAAGCGCCTGGTCATACTGTGCGTTCAGAGTTTGTTAAAGGTGGTGGTATTCCAGACCTTATCGCTATTTATCAAGATGCTTCTGGTAATGCGAAAAACGTTGCACTGTCATACGCCAGCGGTGTTGGTGGTGGACGTACTGGTATTATTGAGACGACTTTTAAAGACGAAACAGAAACAGACTTGTTCGGTGAGCAGGCTGTTCTGTGCGGTGGTACTGTTGAGCTGGTTAAGGCCGGTTTTGAAGTACTGACTGAAGCAGGTTACGCGCCAGAGATGGCATACTTTGAGTGCTTGCACGAATTGAAGTTGATTGTTGACCTCATGTTTGAAGGCGGTATTGCAAACATGAACTACTCAATCTCTAACAACGCAGAGTACGGTGAGTATGTAACGGGTCCAGAAGTGATTAACGATGAGTCACGCGCTGCAATGCGTAATGCTCTTAAGCGTATTCAGAATGGTGAATATGCGAAAATGTTTATCACTGAAGGTGCGATGAACTATCCATCAATGACTGCTTATCGTCGTAACAACGCAGCACACCCGATTGAAAAAGTGGGTGAGAAGTTGCGTTCTATGATGCCATGGATCTCAGCTAACAAAATTGTTGATAAGTCAAAAAACTGATTTATTTGCAATTGGAAAACGCGGCTTAGGCCGCGTTTTTTCGTTTCTGACTCTTATTTAGTATAAAATGTCAGTATTGCCAGATAGATTGGTTTATTACCCAGAGAAGCTTAAGGAAGTTTATGAGTCAGCGTCCTGAAGAAGACGATAAGGCATCGTCTATTGAGAGTTTGTTGCCTATAGATGAGCATATTGAAGAAGGCCACGATAGTGAAGGTCGTAAAGTGCGGCATAAAGGTATTTATTTACTGCCGAACTTATTTACCACAGCTAACTTGTTTGCTGGGTTTTATTCGATCATGAGCGCAGTGAGCGGTAACTTCTATGTCGCTGCGGCAACTATTTTTGTTGCTATGGTGCTTGATGGTTTAGATGGGCGAGTAGCGCGGATGACCAATACGCAAAGTGCTTTTGGTGCCGAGTATGATTCTTTGTCAGATATGGTGGCGTTCGGATTGGCGCCGGCGATATTGGCATACCAGTGGGCTCTATCAGAGCTTGGTAATGTTGGACTAACGATATCTTTTATCTATGTGGCGTGTGCAGCTCTACGTTTAGCGCGTTTTAATACACAAATAGATGTAGTTGATAAGCGTTGGTTTATTGGTTTAGCAAGTCCTGCGGCAGCGGGTGTAGTTGCTGGCATGGTATGGGCCGTTTGGGCGCTCAGTGATGATGGCGTTGGTGGGGCAGACTTACCTGTTGCGATTATCATGTTATTTGCAGTGCTTGTAGCGCTAGCAGGCATGTTGATGGTCAGTAACATTAAGTACTACAGCTTTAAGGATTTGGACCTTAAAGGGCGCGTGCCTTTTGTAGCTATATTAGTTGTGGTTTTAGTCTTCGCTGTCGTATTCAGTGATCCGCCACGTATTTTACTGCTTATGTTTCTTATTTATGCTGCTTCCGGTCCTGTGCAATATGTATTGCGCCTACGTAAGCGCAAGAGCAAACCTTTATAGGTTTTTGGAAATATTTAAACTATTTTCAAAAACCCCTTTACAGGGACTTTAAAGCATGTAGAATGCGCACCTCGTTAGGCAAATACAGCAACAGCCGCTTAACGTAACAAGTTGATTTTTAAGGAATTATTTTAAAAAGAAGCTTGACAGGGTCGCGAAACGCTGTAAGATACGCACCCTACCAACGAGGAACGTAAGAACCTCAGCGGTAACAAGGAATTGGACGGAAAAAGCTTCCTGAAAATAAACCTTGACAGACACTTAGGAGGATGTAGAATACGCCTCCTTGCTGCAACAGAGACACGCAGCAAAACGTTCTTTAACAATTTGAATCAAGCAATTCGTGTGGGTGCTTGTGTTAGATGATTGATAGT
>CAJDWM010000003.1_pt1 | contig 19247 bp, 20 predicted proteins | sample 7391611 | NCBI WGS metagenome assembly CAJDWM01 (sample SAMEA7055739, study PRJEB34461) | soil metagenome | biome: terrestrial ecosystem; feature: Peninsula; material: soil | place: Antarctica | collected 2016 | reverse complement strand
ATATGGTCAAAAACAGGCATTGGAAACAATGGTTGGTGCCTACTCAAAAGAAACATCAAAAATAGCTTCATCAAACTCAGCCAGTCAACCCATGTGGGACTGAGTATGTCCTTACAGATGAGGAATTATGCCATGAACCTGCGTTATTTTTTAAAAGGCTCCTTAACACTGGCACTTGCAATGCTAACCGCGAGTGCTTGGGCTGATCACGATGAGCTCAATCCCAATATCCTAGAGGTAAAGCCCGGTGAAACCGTTAAGGTTTCACGTATTCCTGAGAGTATTTACTTACGTAGCCAAAATGATCCGGATGATTTAATTTGGGACCGTCTACCCACTTATCGAACGGATCTACTAGCAGCACCGCCAGTCCATCAATCAGTTAACTTGCGTTTTGCAGAGGGTTCGACCCGCAATAAACATATTTACTTCCAGGTTGCCCGTTCTGACGAGCGCTTCTATGTTCGTTTACGTTGGAAAGATGAGACTGAAGATCGCGGTACCACGGTGGATGATTTCCGTGATGGCGTTGCTGTGCAATATGCTCTAAATGATGTGGATACCTCATATATGATGGGGTCTGGTGCGGATAAACCAGTTAATATTTGGTACTGGCGCGCTGATCAATCACAGATTGAAAATTTAGCCGCCGGCGGTTTTGGCAGCACCACAAGCTTAGAACAGCAAACCGTAAGCGGTTCAAGTGCTTATGTTAAGCAACAAATTGGTAAAGATAACGAGTGGCACGTGGTGATGTCTCGTCCGTATAAGACCAGTGATAAATACGATGTCAATTTTGATCGTAAAACAGTACCTATGGGCTTTGCCGTATGGCAAGGTAGCGATAAAGAACGCGATGGCAACAAGCGTGTAACCCATACTTGGATTCTGTTAGACACCAGTCTTGACAGCAAACCAACGAAATAAGGATACGATCATGTCGGTTTCCCATTTTCCTGAACGCGATCCTTTGGCCTTAGCGCCAGAAGATTGCGGACGGGGACACTCCTGCCAGTTTTGCCCAGAAGAAGAGCAATGCATTCTGGATAAAGGTCAGCATGAAAAACGTTTGATCGAATCTCGCCTTGCTGAAATTGGTCAGATTATTATGGTTATGGCTAATAAAGGTGGCGTAGGTAAAAGCACAGTCTCTGCCAACTTAGCTGCAGGTTTGGCCGCTGAAGGTTATCGAGTTGGGGTTGCCGATGCGGATATTCATGGTCCCAACCAAAGTCGCTTTTTTGGTTTTGTCGGTGAGCGTATACGCTTAAGTAAAAAAGGCTTACCAGCTAAAGATTTTACCTACGCAGGGTTAAATCATCCTTTAAAAGTCGGCTCTCTAGCTTTTATGATGGAGCGCGATGATACGCCAATTGTTTGGCGCGATGCTTACAAGCATGATTTTATGCATCATTTGATAGGCTCATTCGATTGGGGTCCATTGGATTTTCTTATTATCGATATGCCACCGGGCACCGATAATGAGTTGATTACCTTGGCAGATATGCTCGAAGGCCATGATGTTGCGGCACTGCTAACCACAACCCCACAAGAAGTGGCGCTTATGGATAGTATTAAAGCTGTACGTTTTTGCCAAGAACGCGGTTTACCCTTAATAGGTGTTGTGGAAAATATGGCAGGGGTTACTTGCCCACATTGCGAGGGTCATTTTCATGTCTTTCCGCGAGCGCACCTTGAGGAAGCACTGGCTGCAGCAGATGTGCAATCTATTGCACAAATACCACTCTCACTGGCGTTATCAACCGCGTCTGATAGTGGTGTTCCAGTTGTTCTCGCAGAGCCTGAAAGTCCTGAAGCACAAGCATTTGCACCCATGATCAAAGCTTGCCGCGAACATGCGCAAGCTGTTTTTGCAGAAGCGGCAAAACAATCACTGCACGATTTTACTCATGCTGAATTACCCGCATCAGAACTTGAACAAGCGTTGAGTCAAGTGTCGGCAGATGAGCAAGATGCTTTGCGTCAACAGTTACAAGATTTGCTTGGATCCAGCACCATAAATCAGTAAGCATTACTGCGTATATCACCAAGCCATTTTATTCCCTTCTTACGTGAGAATGTTGCTATGAGCGAAACCCCTTCACCCAGCCGTCGTCGATTTTTTAGCAAACTCCTTGCTACGGACAGCGATGCACCCAACCGCGCGGCATGGCACCGAGTCCCAGAAGTTGGTGCGAGTGATGGTGATGTTCTCTGGTCGGGTACAGTTATAAACAACACATTATTTGTGGTTGGCGATGAAGGTATGGTGTTGTGCTATAACGGTGAAGCCGATAACCAAGGACGGCTTTGGCAGCCCATGGATATACCTAGCAAATTACCTTTACACGGTATTTGGGGGCTGACACTTGATAATATCTTTGCAGTTGGCTGGATGGGTTGTCTTTTACATTACGATGGTACGCAATGGCATAGCTTACGCGGTGGAGTTATCGATAAGCGAACTGACCGTTTTGCCGCTTGCGAAGAAAATACACCTTTATTTGCCATTGATGGTAATCAGCAAGGCGAAGCTTGGGCGGTTGGTGACAATGGCCTGATTTTGCATTTTGATGGACAGAATTGGCAGCAAGAAAAAAGTCCCACGCAAATTAATTTACGTGCAGTGTTATGTACCACCGATAACAAAGTCTACGCAGCTGGCGCAGAAGGCACAGTGTTAATGCGTGATGCACAAGGCCTGTGGATAAGTTTAGACTGCCCATTAAGCTCAGGCTTTCATGCTTTATTAATGATGGATGATGGCAGCCTTTTACTCGGCGGCGGTCGTTACTTTGTCGATCAAGGTGGTTTTCGTGGTGAGATGGTGCTTTATAAAGATGGTGCTTTTAAAGCATTAAACTTTGATCAAGCAATGCCACGTTTACGCGCATTAAAAGCCTATAAAGACGGTGTCTTGATTGTTGGTGATCAAGGGCATCTATATTACCTGAATAACTGGCGCATTGATAAGCTAGAAAGCAATAGTCGCCACGACTTGATGGATATAATAGTTTTATCCACAGGTGAGGCGTTGGTGGTAGGTGACTTCGGCACCATTATGACTGCCGCAGAAGACTTCACTCTGGCATTGGCGCCTCCTCCACAAGCGGCTGAAGCCAGCCCTTGGCAAGCCATGACTTCGCCCACTGATCGCCAGCTCTGGCATATCACCGAAGGCCCAGATGGCAGCTGCTATACCTGTGGCGAAGAAGGCACTGTATTACGTTTAATAAAAGATGCTGATCAATGGGAGCAATTACCCACGCCCAGCGACCTTACTGTGCACTGTCTATGGGACAGCGGCGCAGGTTTATTTGCAGCAGGTCAGTTGGGGAGAATTTTTCGCTTTGATGGTGAAAAATGGACGCTACACTTTGATCTGCATTTAGATATAACCATTCTAGCCATGTGGGGTAGCGGTCCAAATTCAATCTATGCAGTCGGCGATGAAGGCTTAGTTTTACACTTTAATGGTTTAAATTGGCAGCGCATGCCCAGTGGTACCAAGTCAGCACTGTATAGCCTTTGGGCATGGGATGATGAACGCATGCTGGCGCCGGGTGATTTTGGATTGATGCTGCGTTATAACGGTAAAGAGTGGACAGAATTCAACGTAGGAAGTGAAAACTTCCTCTATGGTGTTTGGGGCGACAGCCTAAGTAACATCTACGCAGTTGGTTTATCAGGTACCTTGGCGCACTTTAATGGCCAACGCTGGCAGCAGATGGCAACCCGTTTACGCGCGGATCTACTAGCTATATCCGGTTCTAAACAGGCTGGGGTGTTTATTGTGGGCACCCATGGCAGTGTAATGCGCTTACAAGACGATCAGTGGCTTACTGAAGAAAGTGGTACAGAGGTAGGATTGCGTTCAGTGTGTGCAACGCAAGCTGGCACTATTTACGCGGTCGGTGATCGCGGAACCATTATACGCCGCAGTATATAAGCAATATTTAGTGTTCACCTACAGCAGTAATTAAGCGCAATGTAGGTGAACACTAGAGTATATTTTACCGCTATTTATAGTTACATTCTGGCATTGTATGCCAAACTCTCCAGCCTATTAAATCCTCGCAATCACTCCTTATAGGGTCAATGTTTTGCAGTTAATAAAGCATTGTTAACTCGCAATAATCAGTCATTTCATCGCTATTTCTAACTTTAGCGGGCTATTAAGCCTTATCCAATTCAGCGCTGTTGAAGCGTTTGTAGTCTATTTCCTCGCATCCACTAAAAAAATTCAGTCTATTCCAGTCTCTTTTGTTCTATTTAAAGCGATTTTTGCTGCTTTTTAAAAACTATTTTCACTATTAAACTCTGTGGAGAACCCTAGTTAAGCACGGTTGATAAGCAGTGGCTAAAACTGTGGATAACTCTACCTGTGGATAACTCACTCCTTTATCCACAGGCTTAAATAGCTTATCCATCGACCTTATGGGCTCTTCTCAACAGATTCATACATACTGCAACCTTCTGTTTTAAAAGGATATATTTAAGATATCCACAGAAAAATGGCTCAGTAGTAATAACAGCATTAATAAGCTTTATATCTTTATACTTACTTATATTTGTTTGCCTTCGAGCTCCCTTGGTAAACAAGAATCAAGCGATGAAAGCTTCTGCAAAGCTCAACAAAAATCTATACAATCGCTGCCTTAGAACTTGCTATCGCCAAACCGAATAGCGATTTAAGCAAATGCAGCGTCATAACAATCTACGGCTGCATCAATAAGTTCATCCGTTTTATATAAAATCCTGAGGTGTATGGTGGATTATCCTTCTCGTTTTGACGTGATAATAATTGGTGGTGGCCACGCCGGTACTGAGGCTGCATTGGCAGCTGCACGTATGGGGGTAAAAACCTTATTACTCACCCACAACATCGAAACACTCGGGCAAATGAGTTGTAATCCAGCCATTGGTGGTATTGGTAAAAGTCATTTAGTGCGAGAAATTGATGCGCTGGGTGGATCAATGGCAACTGCTGCTGATTTAAGTGGTATTCAATTTAGAGTATTAAACAGCCGTAAAGGCCCAGCGGTACGTGCTACTCGTGCACAAGCAGATCGTGTACTTTATAAAGCTGCGATACGTGAAATTTTAGAGCACCAACCCAACCTGTGGATTTTCCAACAAGCTGCTGATGACTTAATTGTAGAAAATGACAGCGTTCGTGGTGTGGTAACGCAAATGGGCTTACGTTTCTTTTCCGATAACGTAGTTTTAACCACTGGAACATTTTTAGGTGGCAAAATTCACATTGGTCTGGACAATTACTCAGGCGGACGTGCTGGAGATCCACCTGCTAATGCCTTAGCACAACGTATGCGTGAATTACCTTTGCGAGTTGATCGCTTAAAAACGGGAACACCCCCCCGGATTGATGCACGTTCCGTAGATTTTTCAGTGATGACAGAACAACCAGGCGATACACCAATGCCGGTGATGTCATTTATGGGTAATCGTGAACAACATCCAGAGCAAGTAAGTTGTTGGATTACGCATACCAACACTAAAACTCATGAAATTATTGCTCAAAACCTGGATCGCTCACCGATGTATGCTGGTGTAATTGAAGGCATTGGCCCGCGTTACTGCCCATCCATCGAAGATAAGATTCATCGTTTTGCCGACAAAGACAGCCATCAGATATTTTTAGAACCTGAAGGTTTAAAAACCAACGAACTCTATCCAAATGGTATTTCTACGTCCTTACCATTCGATGTACAGTTGGATTTAGTCCATTCCATCCGTGGTATGGAGAATGCGCATATTATTCGTCCTGGTTATGCTATTGAGTATGATTATTTTGATCCGCGAGATTTGAAATACAGTCTAGAAACTAAAGTTATCAACGGATTGTTCTTTGCTGGACAGATCAATGGTACGACCGGTTATGAAGAAGCCGGCATTCAAGGTTTATTAGCAGGAAGTAACGCTGCTCTACGTTCACAAGACAAAGACAGCTGGCATCCACGTCGTGATGAAGCGTATTTGGGTGTGTTAATCGATGATTTAATTACTTTAGGTGCTCAAGAACCGTACCGAATGTTCACTTCACGGGCGGAATACCGTTTGATCTTGCGTGAAGACAATGCCGATATGCGTTTAACTGAAAAAGGTCGTGAAATCGGTTTGGTTAATGACGAGCGTTGGGCATTCTTTGAAGCTAAACGTGAAGCCATTGCTCTTGAAGAGCAGCGCTTGAAAGATACTTGGGTACGCCCAGGCACGCCTTTCGGTGATGCGGTGATGGAAAAATTCAACACACCCTTGACCCATGAATATAATTTATTGAATTTATTGGCCCGTCCGGAAATTAATTATCTCGACTTGGTTGCGGCAACGGGTGGTGGGAGTGTGGATGAACAGGTTGCTGAGCAAATTGAAATCAAAACCAAATATGCCGGCTACCTGAATCGTCAATTAGAAGATATTGCTAAACTACGTGCCAGTGAAGAAGTCAAACTGCCTGTAGATATGGATTTCACATTAATTTCTGGATTATCTAAAGAAATTCAGCAAAAATTATTGGCCATTCGTCCTGAAACCTTGGGACAAGCTTCACGTATTCCTGGTGTGACCCAAGCGGCGGTTTCTTTGCTTATGGTGCACTTAAAAAAACGTAAAGCCAGCCAGATGTTGGAGCAGCAAGATTCATGACTGTAACCACGCAACATGCACAAGAATTAACTCAAGGCGCACAACAGCTGAAGGTTATTTTAAGCGAGCAACAGCACGAGCTGTTATTGCAATACTTGGGGTTATTGATTAAGTGGAATAAAACTTACAATTTAACCGCAGTGCGTAATCCGGATGAGATGGTCTCACGGCATTTGCTCGATAGTCTAAGTGTGGTTGAATATGTTCAGCAATACGGTGATAACTGGCTGGATGTTGGCAGTGGTGGTGGTATGCCAGGAGTCCCTTTAGCGATTATTTTTCCCGAGCGGAAATTTACTCTACTGGACTCCAATGGTAAAAAAACTCGTTTTTTAACTCAGGTAAAGCTTGAATTAAAACTGGATAATCTTGAAGTTATCCACAGCCGAGCTGAAGCCTTTACCCCAAAGCAGTCATTCTCTGGCATTATCTCACGAGCATTTAGCTCATTAGCTGATTTTAGTAACTGGACACGGCATCTAGGTGACTTGCAAACCCGTTGGTTAGCCATGAAAGGTGTGCACCCTGATGATGAGCTACAAGCATTACCTGAAGATTTTTATCTTGATAGCTGTCATACGCTAAAAGTACCCGGCTGTCAGGGCCAGAGACATTTATTGATCTTACATCGCCAGTAAAAATTAGGAGACGATATGGGCAAGGTCTTGGCTATTGCCAACCAAAAAGGCGGTGTCGGTAAAACCACAACTTGTATTAATTTGGCTGCATCTTTAGTAGCTGCACGTCGCCATGTGCTGTTGATCGACCTTGACCCCCAAGGTAATGCCACCATGGGTAGTGGTATCGATAAGCACAGCTTGCAGCATTCAGTATTGGATGTTTTGACCGGCCAAGCTGATTTAATTGATGTGATGCAGTTTTCGGAGAAGGGTGGTTATCAGCTGCTACCTTCCAACCGTGACTTAACAGCTGCTGAAGTGGTGTTACTCGACTTACCTAATAAAGAACGCCGTTTGTTGGATGCGTTACAGCCTGTGCGCGGTAATTATGATTATATTTTGATTGATTGTCCGCCAGCTTTAAGCATGTTGACCATTAATGCGCTGGTGGCTGCCGATGCAGTAATGATTCCAATGCAGTGTGAATATTTTGCGCTGGAAGGCTTAACCGACTTGATTGGTAGCATTCAGCGTATTGCAGAACAGTTGAACCCTGAGTTGCAAATAGAAGGTATTTTGCGAACCATGTATGATCCGCGTTTAAGTTTAACCAATGATGTGTCTGAACAACTGAAAGAATATTTTGGTGACAAGCTATATGACACGGTTATTCCACGTAATGTGCGGTTAGCTGAAGCACCCAGTCATGGGCTACCTGTTTTGGTTTATGACAAAAGATCGCGTGGAGCTCAAGCTTATTTAGCGCTTGCGAGCGAAGTGTCACGCCGCCAGCGCGCCAGTCAGCGTGCTTCAACACGCACATAAGGAATTATTATGGCGGTTAAAAAACGCGGTCTTGGACGAGGACTTGACGCATTACTGAGCGGTGCAACAGCAAACACGTTGCAAGAAAAAGTCGTTAAAGTTGATGCAAATGAATTACAGCATCTAAGTTTAGAGTGTATTCAGCGTGGTAAGTATCAACCCCGCGGTGATATGGATCAGGCCAGTTTAGAAGAGCTGGCTCAATCTATTAAAGCGCAGGGTGTGATGCAACCTATCGTCGTACGTTTGGTTGCGAAAAACACATATGAAATTATTGCTGGTGAGCGCCGTTGGCGCGCATCTAAGCTGGCTGGTTTAGAAACCATTCCTGCATTAGTGCGGGATGTCAGTGATGAAGCAGCCATAGCGATGGCGTTGATTGAGAATATTCAACGAGAAGACTTAAATCCTGTTGAAGAAGCCGTTGCTTTGCAGCGTTTGCAAAAAGAATTTGAGCTGACTCAACAAGAAGTGGCCAATGCTGTAGGTAAATCACGTGCCAGTGTGGCTAATTTATTGCGACTTATAGGTTTACCTGATGAGGTTAAAACTCTACTGGCTCATGGTGATTTAGAAATGGGTCATGCTCGAGCATTGCTTGGATTGCCTGCCGAACAACAAGTTGAAGCTGCGCGACAAGTTGTCGCACGTGGCTTTACGGTTAGACAAACTGAAGCATTAGTTCGTAATATGCAGGTCGGTAAGCCAGACAAAGAAAAAACAGTTGTTGATCCAGATGTAAAACGTTTGGAACAAAAGCTGGCTGAACGTTTAGGTACGCAAGTCCAGATTAAGCACGGGCAAAAGGGTAAAGGAAAACTGGTTATCAGTTATGCCACATTGGAAGAGTTGCAAGGTGTTTTAGGGCATATACGTTAAGTTTTTATAGCTGTTGGTCGTAAAAAACTATATGACAGTTGAATGAATGACATTACCCAACTATACTTTGCGCGCAATTTTGTTGCTATTCATTTCAATAGTTTAGAAATAGCGAAGGAATCAGGCAAACAGTGGCGTATCGAAATAAAGTTCCTTTTCAGCGTCAGCCAATGTTTCGCATAATCGTGCTACAAACAGCGATGAGTGCCCTGATCGGATTGTTCTTTTGGTTAACACAGGGATGGATTGCGGCTTACTCCGCATGGTTTGGCGGCATGATAGCGCTAATACCGAACGTGTACTTCACATACAAGGCATTCCAGTATTTTGGTGCACGTTCGATAGGCGCCATTGTCCAGTCTTTTTGGGCAGGACAAATGGGTAAAATGATTCTTACAGCAGTGCTTTTTGCAGTGCTGTTCTTGGGAGTGAAACCATTGAACGTGCTATCTGTGTTCGTTGGTTATATATTGGTGCAGATGACCTCTGCAACATCACTTCTTTTGACTAAAGATTTCTAAAGCGTTGAACGGTTGAGGCATTTATGGCACAAGACTCTGTTGGATATATTCAGCATCACTTACAAAACCTGACATACGGTAAGTTAGACGGCAAATGGCAATTTGCAGAAACAGCTCAAGAAGCTAGCGATATGGGCTTTATGGCTATTCACGTTGATACCATGGTGATGTCACTATTGATGGGTTTTATATTCCTGTTTTTATTCCGTCGCATTGCAGTAAAAGCAAATGAAGGCGTGCCAACAGGTTTACAAGGCTTTGTCGAAGTAATTGTTGAATTCGTACAAAATATGGTTCGCGATACCTTCTACGGTCGTAGCGCGCTGATTGCTCCATTAGCATTAACCGTTTTTATGTGGATTTTGCTGATGAACAGTCTGAAATGGATCCCTATTGATGTGATTCCAAGTTTAGCTGCTGCTGCTGGCGTGCCTTATTTTAAATATGTACCTACTGCTGATCCAAACGCTACGTTCGGTATTTCTATCGGTGTGTTCTTCTTGATTGTGTTCTATAGTCTTAAGATTAAAGGCATCGGTGGGTACGCTAAAGAACTGTCGTTTACCCCTTTTAAACACTGGTCGCTGATCCCGTTTAACTTGTTCCTTGAGTTATTGGGTCTGTTTACTAAACCATTAAGCCTTGCGTTGCGTCTGTTTGGTAACATGTACGCTGGTGAAGTGGTGTTTATCCTAATTGCGCTACTGCCGTTTTACGTACAGTGGGCGCTTTATGGGCCATGGGCAATCTTCCATATTCTGGTGATCCCGTTACAGGCCTTTATCTTTATGGTGCTGACCATCGTTTACCTGAGTTCAGCCCACGAAGAAAGCCATTGACGCGAAAGCGGGCGTTAACTAAAAACTTTAACTGTAAACTTGAAAACTTAAAACTCTAGGAGTAACTATGGAAATCGTAATTATCGCTGCCGCCATCATCCTTGGTATGGGCGCATTAGCAACTGGTATCGGCTTTGCTATCTTAGGTGGTAAATTGCTCGAATCAACAGCGCGTCAGCCTGAGTTGGCGCCGCAATTACAAACTAAAACCTTCATTATGGCAGGTCTACTTGACGCCGTTCCAATGATTGGTGTTGGTATGGCATAGCGATTTCATCGCGCAGTAAACTTAAGTTTGCTGCGCGAAGTTATCTTTAAGATAAACAACGAAATAGCATGAGGTAGATCAGTGAATATTAATTTGACACTAATTGGTCAATTGATTGCCTTCGCTATTTTTGTCTGGTTTTGCATGAAGTTCGTATGGCCACCAATTACGAATGCAATGGATGCACGCCAGAAGAAAATTGCTGAAGGTTTAGATGCAGCTGGACGCGCTCAGCGCGACCTAAAGCTTGCTCAAGAAAAAGCGACAGAAATGTTGCGTGATACGAAAAAAACTGCAGCAGAGATGCTTGATAAAGCGAATAAAACTGCAAGTGAAATCGTTGAAGAAGCTAAGCATCAAGCGCGCGCTGAAGGCGATCGTTTAATTGCAAACGCTAAAACAGAGATCGACCTTGAAGTGAATCGCGTAAAAGAAGATCTCCGTGCGCAAGTTTCAGTATTAGCGGTTGCGGGTGCAGAAAAAATTCTCGGTTCGTCCGTGGATGCAAGCGCTCACAATAAACTGGTCGAACAATTGGCCGCACAACTTTAAGCGAGGCAAGCGATGTCAAATATCAATACGCTTGCACGACCTTACGCAAAGGCAGCATATGAGTTTGCTTCAGCAGCAGGTCAAGTTGACGCTTGGTCTGCGATGTTGGCATTCACTGCCGCGGCGGTAACAGAGCCGGTCATTATCAAGCAGCTGGGTAATCCAGAACTGTCTAGAGATGGCAAGGTCGCGTTTCTAAAGCAAATGTGTAAAGACAATATCGACGAAAAATTCGGCAACTTTCTTACCATTCTTGGTGAGAATAACCGTCTAGCTTTACTTCCTATGGTTGGCGAACTGTTTGAGGCTCTTAGAGCTGAAGCAGACCGTACAATGGAAGTTGAAGTACAGTCCGCTTTTGAACTGAGCGCAAAACAACTCCAAACATTGGCTGCCGCCTTATCTAAGCGGCTTGATCGTACCGTTCAACCCAAAGCGACTGTAAATCCCGCTTTAATTGGCGGTTTACACATTCGTGCTGGTGACTTAGTTATTGACGGCTCGGTCCGCGGTAAACTGAATAAGTTAGCCGAAGCGTTGAAATCCTGATTTGAGGGACATGGCATGCAGCAACTGAACCCTTCCGAGATTAGCGAGATTATTAAGCAGCGTATAGCTAAGCTTGATGTATCTGCGCAAGCCGGTAATGAAGGCACAATCGTCAGCTTGTCTGACGGTATCGTACGTATCCACGGCTTAGCCGATGTAATGTACGGTGAAATGATTGAATTCCCAGGTGGTATTTTTGGTATGGCACTTAACTTGGAGCGTGACTCCGTTGGTGCTGTAATCTTGGGTAGCTTCTTCGGTTTGACCGAAGGTATGAGCGCAAAATGTACAGGTCGCATTCTTGAAGTTCCGGTTGGTCCAGAACTTCTTGGTCGCGTCGTTGATGCATTGGGCAATCCGATTGATGGCAAAGGCCCAGTCGAAGCTAAACTAACTGATGCAGTTGAGAAAGTTGCACCAGGCGTTATTTGGCGTAAATCGGTCGACGAACCTCTACAAACAGGTTACAAATCTGTTGATGCGATGATTCCTGTTGGTCGTGGTCAGCGTGAGCTGATTATTGGTGACCGTCAGATTGGTAAAACTGCTCTGGCGATTGACGCCATCATTAACCAAAAAGACAGTGGCGTTAAGTGCATTTACGTAGCAATTGGTCAAAAGCAATCAACGATTGCTAACGTGGTACGTAAGCTTGAAGAAATGGGTGCGTTAAGCAACACAATTATTGTGGCTGCAAGTGCATCTGAATCTGCTGCACTGCAATACCTAGCACCTTATGCGGGTTGCACCATGGGTGAGTACTTCCGTGACCGCGGTCAAGATGCGTTAATCGTTTACGATGACCTGTCTAAGCAAGCAGTTGCATACCGTCAGATTTCCCTGTTGCTACGTCGTCCACCAGGTCGTGAAGCTTACCCAGGTGACGTGTTCTACCTCCACAGTCGTTTGCTGGAGCGTGCATCACGTGTATCTGTTGCATACGTAGAAGAATTCACTAAGGGTGCAGTGAAGGGTAAAACCGGTTCTTTAACCGCTCTACCAATCATTGAAACCCAAGCCGGTGACGTTTCAGCGTTCGTACCAACTAACGTAATTTCTATTACTGATGGTCAGATCTTCCTTGAGTCAGCAATGTTTAACTCAGGTATCCGTCCAGCAGTGAACGCAGGTATTTCGGTATCGCGTGTTGGTGGTGCTGCTCAGACTAAGATTATTAAGAAGCTTTCCGGTGGTATTCGTACTGCACTGGCTCAGTACCGCGAACTAGCGGCCTTTGCTCAGTTTGCTTCTGACTTAGATGAAGCAACACGTAAACAGCTTGAGCACGGTGAGCGTGTAACTGAGCTGATGAAGCAAAAGCAGTACGCACCAATGTCAATTGCTGACATGTCTGTGTCTTTGTATGCTGCAGAACGTGGCTTCTTGACTGATGTAGCAGTGAATAAAGTGGGTGCTTTCGAGGCAGCCTTGTTAGCCTTCTTCAAACGTGACTACGCTGATTTATTGGCGAAAATTAATGAGAAGGGTGACTTTAATAACGATATCGATGCTTCTATTAAAGAAGGTATCGAGAAGTTTAAGGCCACTCAGAGCTGGTAAGCCGCAGCGGGGGTGTTAAAGCTCCCACTTGCTTAACCTGAAGGGTGACAAATGGCAGGCGCAAAAGAGATTCGCAGTAAAATTGCGAGCATCAAAAGTACGCAAAAGATCACCAGTGCCATGGAGAAAGTGGCGGTTAGTAAAATGCGCTCGTCAGGTCATCGGCCATTTAGCTGATGCCAATTCTGAATATAAGCATGCATTCATGGTTGAACGTCCGGTTAAACGCGTTGGTTATATCATCGTGTCAACGGATCGTGGTTTATGCGGCGGTCTGAACTTTAACCTGTTCAAGGCCCTATTTAATAAACAAAAAGACTTACAAAAAGATGGCGTAGAAGCAGAGTTCTGCGTAATCGGTAAAAAAGGTGTAAGTTTTTTTAAAGGTCAAGGTTGCAATGTCGTTGCAGCAATCACCGATCTTGGTGAGCAGCCAACAATAACTGACTTAATTGGCAGTATTAAAATCATGTTGGATGGTTTTGCTGAAGGTCGTATTGATCGCTTGTACATAGTATCCAACAAGTTTGTAAATACTATGACGCAAAAGCCAACAGTTGAGCAGTTAGTGCCACTGGCGGTTGATGAAGGGCTTGACGGCGATCGTCTTGGCTCTTGGGATTATATTTACGAGCCAGGTGCTCAGCAATTGCTGGACTCACTGATTGTTCGTTATATCGAATCTCAGGTGTATCAAGCGGTTGTTGAAAATACAGCATGCGAACAAGCAGCTCGAATGATTGCGATGAAAAATGCAACAGACAATGCTGGCGATCTTATTGATAACCTACAATTGGTTTACAACAAGGCTCGTCAAGCAGCGATCACTCAAGAAATTTCAGAAATCGTCGGCGGCGCAGCCGCGGTTTAAGAACGGTTCAAATATTCAGAGGAACCAGATATGAGTAGCGGACGTATCGTTCAAATTATCGGCGCCGTCATCGACGTGGAATTCCCACGCGAAAAGGTCCCGAACATTTATGACGCACTGTTAGTACAGGGCGTTGAAACTACATTAGAAGTTCAACAACAGTTGGGCGACGGTGTAGTACGTACTATTGCCATGGGTTCGACCGAAGGTCTAAAACGTGGTCTAGATGTAGTTAACTCAGGCGGTCCAATTACTGTACCTGTGGGTGTTAAAACCCTCGGTCGTATTATGGACGTATTGGGTAACCCAATTGACGAAGCCGGTCCAATTGGCGAAGAAGAGCGTTGGGGTATTCACCGCGCTGCACCTTCTTATGCAGATCAAGCGGGCGGCAACGAAGTTCTAGAAACTGGTATTAAGGTTATTGACCTTATTTGCCCGTTCTCTCGGGGTGGTAAAGTTGGTCTGTTCGGTGGTGCCGGTGTTGGTAAAACCGTAAACATGATGGAACTGATCCGTAACATTGCTATTGAACACAGTGGTTATTCTGTATTCGCTGGTGTTGGTGAGCGTACTCGTGAAGGTAACGACTTCTATCACGAGATGAAAGACTCCAACGTTCTCGATAAAGTAGCATTGGTTTACGGTCAAATGAACGAGCCACCAGGTAACCGTTTACGTGTTGCTTTGACCGGTTTGACCATGGCTGAAAAGTTCCGTGACGAAGGTCGTGATGTACTGTTGTTTATTGACAATATTTATCGTTACACCTTGGCCGGTACTGAAGTATCTGCACTGTTAGGCCGTATGCCTTCAGCGGTAGGTTACCAGCCAACATTGGCTGAAGAAATGGGTGTTCTGCAAGAGCGTATTACCTCTACTAAAGCAGGTTCCATTACTTCTATTCAAGCCGTATACGTACCTGCGGATGACTTAACAGACCCATCACCAGCGACCACGTTTGCGCACTTGGATGCGACTGTTGTTCTATCACGTGACATTGCATCTTTGGGTATTTACCCTGCGATTGACCCACTTGACTCAACCTCACGTCAGCTTGACGCGAGTGTGATTGGTCAAGAGCACTATGATTGTGCTCGTGGTGTTCAGTACGTATTGCAACGCTACACAGAACTTAAAGATATCATTGCGATCTTGGGTATGGACGAGCTGTCTGAAGAAGATAAGCAGTTAGTAACCCGTGCACGTAAAATCCAGCGTTTCCTGTCTCAGCCATTCTTCGTGGCCGAGGTCTTCACCGGTGCGCCAGGTAAGTACGTATCGCTGAAAGATACCATTCGTGGTTTCCAAGGTATCTTGAACGGTGATTATGATGACATGCCAGAACAAGCGTTCTACATGGTTGGTACCATCGAAGAAGCCGTTGAAAAAGCGAACAAAATGTAATTTGTGATCCTTAATGGTGAGCAATATGGCAGCGGGTGCATCAGCATCCGCTCAGCCTAAAAATTGAGGCGATTTATATGGCCAGCAGAACAGTCCAGTGTGACATTGTTAGCGCAGAAGAAGAGTTGTTCTCCGGTAGAGTCGAAATGGTCATCGCTCATGGTCACATGGGTGATTTAGGTATTTTGCCTGGCCACACCCCACTCATCTCTACAATCAAGCCGGGCCCTGTCCGTGTGATTAAGCAAGGTGGTGGAGAAGAGGTGTATTACATCTCTGGTGGTTTTATTGAAGTACAGCCGACTATGGTTAAGATTTTAGCGGACACTGCAATCCGTGCTGCTGATCTTGATGAAGTAGCAGCTCTTGAAGCGAAAAAAGCTGCTGAGCAAGCCATTCAAGGGCAGAGTGCTGATTTTGATTATGCAGCTACAGCAATACGCTTAGCAGAAGCGGTAGCGCAGCTGCGAACGATTTCTGAACTGCGTAATAAAATCCGTCGATAAGCGAATCATGCTTCATCGCAACAGTAAAAAAGGGTAGCCTAGTGCTGCCCTTTTTTATTATATGTTTTTACTAACTAAAGCTTTCAAGAGCTTCTAATAAGGATTTAAAGCATGTCGCTGGATATTGTTATTCTTGCCGCTGGCCAAGGTACGCGTATGCGTTCGGCTTTACCAAAAGTGCTGCACCCTATTGCAGGCCAATCGATGTTGGCACATGTTGTGCAAACGGCACGACGTTTGCAGCCGCAAAGTATTCAAGTAGTGATTGGCCATGGTGCCGAGCTGGTACGTGAGCAATTAGCCGCTGATGATGTGACCTTTGTTATACAAAACGAACAATTGGGCACCGGTCATGCCGTGGCTCAGACTGTTCCTTATTTAAAAGCGGATAACACCTTGGTGTTGTACGGAGATGTGCCATTAATTGAGGCTGCTACGTTAGAAAGTTTACTTGAGCAGCTCTCAGCAGATAGCATGGCACTACTAACAGTTAATCTTGATAATCCTGCTGGCTATGGTCGTATCGTGCGTAACAGCAAAGATGCGGTACAAGCGATCGTTGAGCACAAAGATGCTAATCCTGAACAGCTGGAAATCTGTGAAGGCAATACCGGTATTCTTGCCGCGCCTCGTGAGCAATTAACTGACTGGTTAGGACGTCTATCCAATAGTAATGCACAGGGTGAGTATTATTTAACCGATATTATTGCTATGGCGGTTTCTGATGGTTTACGCGTTGCGACTGAAACAGCCAGCGATGCTATGGAAGTGCAAGGCGCGAATGATCGGCTGCAGTTATCTGAACTTGAACGTCACTATCAGCAACGTGCTGCGCGTCATCTAATGGCGCAAGGTGTGACGTTGCTTGATCCTGCACGCTTTGACTTGCGTGGTGAAGTTAGCGTCGGACGCGATGTTTTAATTGATGTGAATGTGATTTTAGAAGGACAGGTAGAGATTGCTGACAATGTCTCGATTGGTCCAAATTGTGTGATTAAAGATTCTGTATTACGTGCCGGCGCGGTGATTAAGGCTAATAGTCATTTGGATGGTGCTGATGTGGGTGAAGGTGCTGACTGCGGACCTTTTGCTCGTTTACGTCCAGGTACAGTGCTTGCAGCCCGCGCTCATGTGGGTAACTTTGTGGAGCTGAAAAATACTCATTTAGGTGAGGCTGCGAAAGCAGGGCACTTAACTTATCTAGGTGACACTGAAGTGGGTGCGCGGACTAATATTGGTGCAGGTACGATTACTTGTAATTACGATGGTGCAAATAAGTTTAAAACGGTGATGGGCGAAGATGTATTTATTGGCTCAAACAGCTCGCTGGTAGCGCCACTGTAAGGGTTAGCTGTGGGACGTGGACGTCAACGTAATCTGGAAAACTGGTCGCGTCCGAAAAAGAAATAAGTTATTTATAGGGTCATAGAAGGCTGCTTATCGCTGGATGCGTTAAGCAGCCTTTTTATTTCTAGTGAAAATTACAGTAATGAAGAATGGAAAATTTGATTTCTATTAGATATTTGCTGATTCATTGTCCAGAAATCATAAAGTACGCCGAGCAGGAAGAAACCGCCTGTGCATAAGTATAAAATTCCAGTAATCCATTTCCCTTGATACATGCGGTGTACACCGAACACGCCTAAAAAGGTTAGAAGAATCCAAGCAACATTGTAATCTGTGCGGCCGGTATGAAAGCGCATATTCGCTTGTCGATCCATGCTGGGAATTAAAAATAAATCAATTATCCAGCCAACAAAGAATAAGCCAAGAGTGAAAAACCAAATTGTTCCAGTAATAGGTTTTCCGTAGTAAAAACGGTGTGAACCTAAGAAACCAAAGATCCACAGTAAATATCCCATCACTGGGGTATGGCTATCAGTGTTGTAGTGCATATAACAGTCCTTCATATGTGCCGTAACGGTGAGACTCATGCTTATAGAGATAGTTGCGTACTTACTTCTCTTCAAGTGAGCCTAGATGCTTTTCGATATCGCTCTCTAATGGTTTGCGCAGACCACATAAAAAAGCTAATTCTGCTGCAACAAATAAAGGACCAATCGCTAGGCCTATAATATCATCAACAAAAGCAGGTTTGCGGCCCTCATAGTAATGGCCGATAAATTGAATAATCCAACCCACTACAAAACTTCCCACCCCCCATGTTAACCAAGCAGTTGTGGATAACTGTGCAGAATGCATACCGATCCATAAACATAGACTCAGAAAGACACCCATAACTATTCCAAAAAACAGATCTAGACGTAGATAAAATACTGTCGCTAGGATAGTTACTGCCAGAGCCGGTGATATCCATAATCCATATACAGTAAAGCTGGGCTTTGAGAGTAAAATTGCTACGGCGACAACGATAATGTGTAATGATATTACGTTGATCGCGATGATACGCGGCATACTGAGTTAAATGATCTGTTAGGGTTTTCATTATTATTATCCTTATCTGTACCATAAAAGAGCACTGTTTAGGATCATAACCAAAATAACTGTCGTCAACAGCGCTTAATTACCGAGTAATCAGAAGATGATTACTGAACGGCGGCGATCAACAATGTATCGTGCGCCACTGTATAAAAGTTGTATGTTCTTACGCGTAGAGCGTATCGGTTTATTGATCATTTTTAGATAATCAAATATAGGTTCTGTATGAAATTTCGAGCGTTATTGTGCGCCGTCTTATTTTTGTCAGGCTGCTCTGGCTTAAAGTTTGATGATCGCTATCAGTCGGTAGGGCAAGACAGTCGCGTACAGTTTATTGTATTGCACTACACCGCTAGTGATTTACCACGCTCCTTATATTTGTTGAGCGAAAAGCAGGTTAGCAGCCATTATTTAATCGCAGAGCAACCTGCAACGGTTTATCGTTTAGTGGATGAGAATCGTCGAGCTTGGCATGCGGGAGAAAGTCAGTGGAATGGACGTACTTGGTTAAACTCCAGCTCAATTGGGATTGAAATGGTCAATCGAGGTTATACCGACATTGCAGAGGGTAAAGTTTGGCAACCGTGGAGTGAGCAGCAAATTGATGCGCTGGTGTTGTTATTAAAAGACATTATGCCGCGGCACCACTTAACCGCTGACAGTATTGTTGGTCACAGTGATATAGCGCCGCAACGAAAAATGGATCCGGGGCCTGCGTTTCCATGGCAGCGCTTAGCGCAAAAAG